>Ga0209532_1002380_pt1 | contig 13396 bp, 6 predicted proteins | sample COG_02_FD_184746 | JGI IMG/M metagenome (GOLD analysis project Ga0209532, IMG submission 184746) | Pelagic Microbial community sample from North Sea - COGITO 998_met_02 (SPAdes) (version 2) | ecosystem: Environmental > Aquatic > Marine > Neritic zone/Coastal water | place: Helgoland, sampling... | reverse complement strand
TTTCAAATGAGGACGGACCAATTCCAACAAGGGCTCCACACTATCGTAATAGGTAACAATAGTCAAAGAATGCGCAGGACAAGACTGAACAACCTCGACAAGATCTTCATACCCGAAGTAATCTACAGGTATAAACCAAAAGAGACTTTCATTCTTCTTGGCCAACAAACGATAGTTCACTAAAAACTGAAACTCTGGATCCATTGATATCGTGCTTTGACATCAATTTAACCCTAAGTGTGCGGTATTTCCGCACTGAATATAAGTTGTTTTGAAATTTGAAAAAGAAATTCATCAAATTCTATAATTGAGAATACAGTTGATATTCACTAATTTCCATGCACCGAACAAAACTTATGAGTTACTACCCCCGAATATTAAATCGTTCAGGAATTTATAGACATGATGGTCGACCAATGTGGGATTACCATCTAACGGAAAGAGAATTTCAGCTCCTTATTGCTGAAATCAAAAACTCTACCCGATCAAGCTTAGATCCAAGAGATTGTGCGCTTTACTATGCAGAATGGTGGAAGAGGATGTATAATGGAGGTACTCCAAGTAAAGAATCAATATTTAGATCCATTAATAATGGTGTTTGGTACAGCAGGTTAAACGCTGAAGATTTTTATAAACTCGCAAAAGAAGGTGGGTATAGGCTGAAATACAACTGGATTCATTCAACGAACACTCTTTATTTCAGAACGCTATTATTAAATGGAGGCCTTCCTCTTAGGCACATCAAAAATAACAGAACAAACTACGAGACCTTTCTATCGGAGACGCTTGAATTACAACCAAACTCCGTACAAGATGTATTTGAAGCGGTATATACCCACAAATACCTGCCTTTATCGAGTCAGAATGAATATATATTTTCAAGTTGCTACGATGTTGTTGAAGCCCTATTAAGTGGATCAAATAAATACGACAACGTATTTAATGATGATGATGTTCTGGGGGAAATCTTATCCAATCTAAAAGAGGTCGCTAAAAACGTTGAGTCCAGAAAAAACTCTGTACGATCTAAACAAAATTGGTACATCTCTTTAATTGATGGCGAAGCGAAACTTTCTTTTCACGTTATTCTTAACCCTAAGTATCCCGAGGAAGAGTTCAAAGAGCTAATTCAGGTTGAAGAATTAACATCAACCCATTATTATTTAATGGTCGGAGATGAACTAGCATACAAGATTAGTAAGACCCAAAGCGGTGATTTCAGTTCATTTGCTTCAAAATCTACGTTTCAACTAGATGATCTTGATAGTTTACCTATAATCTCCATTACGGGAGGTGAAGAAAGTAAAACCCTACCTCATCTACTAACAAGCACTCCTAAACTTGACCAACCTTCACTTTGGATTACTCAAGAGGAAGGTATTTACAGATACTCACGTACGCCTTTCACTTCATCAACCAAAGCAAACCTACTTATTCCATCGAGCGGAACTATCAACGACTTCACTCTACTCAATTCAACGTATCATTTTAGAGAATTCGAAGGTGAAGTTTCATTAGAATTCGAAAAATCCAACTACAGATTTCAATGTGGAGTAGATTCGTTTGACTGGAATATAAATGTCTACATACCCGCTCATGTTCAATCAAGTACGGAAAAAATCATTTCCAACTCTTTGTCCATACAAGTCTTTGATAATGGCGGTAACCGCATTCCAAATAGTGAATATGACGTATACTTCAAATCCAGAGGATCCCGAGATTGGATTTCTCTTGAAAATCAATATCTACCTTTAGGGTTTATTGATATAAAGATAGACTACAATGGAGTTGATGCCCGTGACGAAGTATTTAACATTGGCAACCTAGCATTCGAACTAAAGGAGAATTCAATTTCGACTTCTCGATTTGAATTGTTAGGTATGTCACAATTCTTAGTTGAAGGTGTATCAAACGAATTAACTACGGCAGAAGTAATATCAAACGCCGTTGTTTTCACTAATACTAACGCAGAGAAATATGATTTTTCAGGTTCAATAAAGGTCAAACTAGAAAACCAGAAATATTGTAAGCTAAAACTTGCTATTCCCTTTAATGGTATAGAATTCCTCACGCCTGAGAAAACTTTAATCACTGATACTAGTACGTTTTGTTTCAATAAACTTCAGGGATACCGGCTTATTGCTAGTCCCGATAAGAAGATCACGGTATCCTTGTATAACAATCTTAGAAAAGCCATTCGAATTCAAAAGTCTTCAAGCCATCTCTTTTCACTTATTGGTCTGAATGATGATATAAAGCTATTGTATGAATTAGGAGATCCTATGAATGGCTCCAATTTTGTTGTTGTGGAATTCAAATCCGACGGAATCTTACAAAAAACCATTTACCTAAGACCCACAACAGGTAGGATTTCATTAGACGAAAACAAAAATATCAATGTAGAAAATCACGTTGAAGGCATAAGATATAATGCGTTGCCTACCCGTATCTACAATAAAAATGTCGAAGACATTCCACTTATTCCCGATGAAGAATTAGTTTATACCGATTCTTTGACTCCCTTTTCTGAAGTTCTAGTTATAGCCGAATCACAGGACCCAAACATTCTTTTGAGTCCTAAAAGAATCCGTTTTACTGAACCTGAAGAATTCGACCCCGATTTTGAAAACTACCAAAACCAGTTGTTCATTAGCGAACTAGATTCTACCGCATGGAAAGTATTAACCGGCTACTTCCAGTACTGTATAGACTTCCAGCTTCCTTTTAGTTCGCTTGACCAAATAAAAGTTTTAAGACAAGCTCCGGAAGTTGCTGTCGTTTTCCTGCTAAAAACACTCTTGAATCAGGAAAACCCCATGACGTTCTTGACTACACACCTAAATAGAATTGAAACGGACCTTGGCATAAGCCTTTTTACTATTAGCGCACAAACCTGGATGAAAGGAGTGATGAGGGTTTCTGAATTTTTATTTAACAAGTACCAGAATCCGTTTCTTACCGAGTTATCAGATCTCGTGAGCATGTACTTTGATTACCATGACTTACAATCCCTAAAGCAGTATGTAATAAATGGTACAAAGCCAAACTTAATAAATGGGGTTATCAGTAATTCCGATCTCTCTGAAGTGAGAAGTAGCCTTGGTACTCGTGTCTTAAAAGAACTTCCTAAAGATACTTTCGATTGTAAATCTAACTATGGTATCCCGGTAGACCATCATAAACAGATATCTATATTAATCCATGCGGGGATTACAGTTGCAGAGGAGCTTTCCAGTACTAATTTAAATTTGTTTGGTAACACATCTGAACAAGCAGCAATGAGAAGGAACATTCAGTATTGTAAACAGATTGCTCCTGAATTATTTGAACGCGTCATTATCCAAACTCTAAACCGTATTTAATGAAATACACCGAATTCCAAAAAGACATCGAAAAAAGACTTCGCGAAGCTGCTCTGGCTTTATGGACACCTGGAAATGCCGAAACACAACGCTATCTCGACAAAATTCTTGAAGATGAGAGAATGGTTGGAGATGTTCTTTTCCAAAGTTCATTTCCCTGGGAACCTGCGAATAAAACATTTGGGGAGTGTGAGGATATAATTAGCAAGGGCTTAATTACGAAACTCGACCGTATTTCCAACGAAGAGTTTAGATTCCCAAAAGATAGAAAACCTTACAAGCATCAGCTTCAATCATGGAAATTCCTTTTAAAGGATAAAAAGTCTATTGCTGTTACCACGGGCACCGGTTCAGGAAAAACTGAATCTTTCATGATTCCAGTTATTCAGGACCTATATGCAAACTGTAGAAATTCCGAAGGAGTAAATGCCATTTTTCTATACCCATTAAATGCACTCATTGCTAGCCAAAAGAAGAGGCTTCATGCATGGTGTAAAGCTGCTCAAGGAATAAAATATGCAAAATTAACCGGAGACACCATCGATAGACAACCATCAGAAAGAGAACGTACACAAGCATTACCCGAAATACTATCCAGAAGCGAAATCCGTAAAAGTCCTCCGAACATTCTTTTTACCAATCCCACGATGCTGGAATATATGTTGGTTAGAAATCAGGACGCTCCGATTATCGAAAAGTCGAAAGGAAAACTTCGCTGGATATTATTGGATGAAGCCCACACCATTACTGGCTCTTCTGCTATGGAAACGGCTCTCCTAATTCGACGTGTTTTAGACGCTTTCGAGGTTTCGGCACGTGATATTCGATTCGCGATAACAAGTGCTACTGTTGGGAGCGGAGAGACTGAAAAACTAAAGAAATTCATGGCGGATCTATGCGGTATTGATATCGGACAGATTGAAGTCATAGGCGGTAATCGAATTTTACCGGAGGATAATGGTAACAGGAGCGCTAGCTTACCTCCAAATGTTTCAGAATCTGGCTTGGAAAGCATTCGAAAGAAATTCTCCAGCAATTTTTTACTTACTCAAAATGAAGTTGCTAAAACTCTTGGACTAGCGAAAAAAGAAGACGCTCTTTCGGTTATCGATTCTTTGGCTGAGATTGAAAGTGACAATCAAAATCTGTTGCCTGTACGCACGCATTTTTTCACACGTAGTATAGGAGGCGTATACTGTTGTTCTAATCCGAAATGTAACGAACATACTCTCATTAAGCCAAATTCGGTTCTTGGTACTTTAACTACCATCAAGGATCAAAACTGCAAGTGTGGTTATCCTCTATTTGAGCTTGTAACATGCGACACTTGTAATACCCCAGCAATGCATGCCTTTTCTAACGATACAGGCGCCAACCCCAAACTTCAACAAAGTACAGAGATAGAAAACGATCTTAATGATGACAACCCGCTAGAAAATGAATCATCTCTAACTAACGATGGATACTTCCTTTTCGCAAATGAAAATTACCCTTTTAATAGTGAACTTATCGAATGTTCCGTATCTCGAGATGGTACATTAGTTAATGGTAATGATTTTCTCTACCAGCATTCGGATAAATGTCCAAAATGCTCTTCTAAGGGCAAATTCGCATTCAGATTTTCCTCTGAGCTAGTTAACCGAGCAGTTTCAGATTTAATCTTAAAGCAAGTACCTGCCTCCGGTGAAAATAACGACCGAGCGCTTTATAGCGGACGGAAATATATTTCGTTTACCGACAGTCGTCAGGGAACGGCTAGACTTTCAGCGAGTATTAATATCGAATCTGAACGTGATTGGGTCAAGTACAATCTATATCATCAACTTATTAAGGAGTCGAGAACTGATATAAACTTAGAATCTGTAAACGAAGAAATAGCGCAAATTGAGGCAAACCTTGAAATCCTTCCATCATTCATTAAGAAATCAAGTGAGGATAGGCTGGCCGAATTAAAGGCTCTTCAAAAAGGAGGAGTGCGCTTTAATCCCATTGGTCTAGAACGATTTGTAGATGAGTTGGTCATTACCCCTTACTCCAAGGTGCTATTTGATAAATTCGGAAGAGGTCAAGATGCCTCAACACATATTCGCTTTTATTTAAGAGCATTAGTCTTAGAGCAAGTTGCTGAAAGGTTTAAGAGAATACGTTCTCTCGAAAATCTCGGATTGATAAAAACGTATTACCCTCAACTTGACTCTATAACAACACCTGAACTGGCAGTTTCAAAAGGCATTACCTCAATAGAATGGAAAAATTTCATCAAAATAGCTGCGGACTTCATAGTTCGAAATGGTCGAAATTTTCAAATCGACGATACACTTAGACTTTACATCAATAGAGATATTTTCACTCGTACGCTTCAAGATCCTAGCCCCGACGATGCTAGCTGGCCACAACTGAGAGAAACTAATAACAGTCTCAACAAACAAAATCGTTTGGTACTACTCTTAGCGGCAGGATTAGGATATACCGATCTTAAGGACCTTAACCCCATCCAGGTCGATGAGATAAATTCATTGCTTCAAGAGGCTTGGAAAATAATCAAAGCAAAGGTGCTTGAGGCTCGTGACAATGTATATTATCTGGATCTATTCAATGAACAAAAGTTCAAAATCGCGCTTTCAGATTCTAATTTCATTTGCCCGATAACAAACAAACTTATCGACACTCAATTCAAGGGTATTTCTCCGTGGATAAGTGGTACGCTCACTCCAGTACTGGTTGAACTTTTTACACTAAAATCTACTGAAACCGTAAGTATTGAACACTTCCCGTATCCTTTCCATAGAGACTTAGAGAATAACTTGATTTCTAAAGATTCAGTTGATAGATGGATTGCTCCACAAATTGATGCTTTAAGAAATTTAGGACTTTGGAGTAACCTTTATGAAAAAGTCTTCTATTCTAATAATCTATTTTTAGCCGGTGAACATTCTGCACAACAACAAAAGGGAGTACTAAGTAGAATTGAAAGTAACTTCGAGAGTGGCGAATTGAATGTTCTTAGTTGTTCTACCACCATGGAAATGGGTGTAGACATTGGAGGTATCTCAGCTGTCGCCATGTCGAATGTCCCTCCTATGCCGGCAAATTACCTGCAGCGCGCTGGACGCGCTGGACGTAGATCAGAGAAAAAATCTTTGGCCTTTACTGTATGCCCACCTACACCAATTGGAATAAAAACCTTTGAGGAGCCACAACGAATAGTGAACCATGACATTGCCCCTCCTCTTTTAAAATTTGATAGCCAAAAAGTAGTCGAGCGGCACTTAAACTCTTTGATTTTCGGTCTGTTCGTTCGAAGTAATGAACACTCGACTGGAATAAACGTGTCAATAACTGTAGAAGAACTTTGTCTCAGCGAAAATCAATCGGTTTTAGTCCAGTTGAACAATTGGATTCTAAGCCAGCCTGCACAATCATTAAAACCAAAAACAGATAAGATTGTAAGAGACACTGAACTTGAAAAGATTTCTACTGGTTCTATTATCGATGATGTTCGCGAAAGATTTAAGAAAGTATTCGATAAAACCATAGCGGCTAATGAATCCTTCCAAAAAACCCTTAAAGAACTTGAGGAAGAATATGGAGTTACGAGTCCCGCCTATAAATCAGTGAGCTTCAAATATGCCAAATTCAAAAAACAGTTTGGATTATCTTATTTAGTAGAAGCAGGTTTATTTCCTAATTCTGGATTACCAACGGGTATAGTAGAATTCGACAATATTAGTGTTGGTGAGCTAAAGCGAAGTATTGATCGTGTTTCAGGAAAAAGCTTACCAAGCCACAGTATAGACAGAGCGCTAAGGGAGTTCTTACCTGGAAACAGGATAATGATTAATGGATTGTCGTATGTTTCTAAAGGAGTGAGTCTTCAAAGTAGTCGTGGCGAAAAGAACGTCACTGGTATAATCCAACGTTGCAGAAATTGTGGACATCAACGCTATCTAAAAGATCACGAACACATTAATACACCATGCCAACATTGTGAAAGTGTCGATTTCAAAGGAATAAAACAGGGTCGATTCTCAGAAATCATTCAGCCATCCGGTTTTGCTACGGATCTTTACGACACTCCAAAAAGAGGGCTAGAAAAAGGGCACTACAATGCACCGACTGAGCCAATACTAGTAAACATTTCCCCGTGGCCTAAAAAACAACACGTAAGCTATTTCATTCGTACCAGTCAAAATGAAGACGAGGCTAGAATTGTGTTCTATGCAAATTCAACATTTGACATCTGCCTGGAGTGTGGTCGAAGTTTGACTGAAAAGGAACTGAAAGATGGACACAAAAGACTTAGAGGCGGTAAGAATGAATCAGGAAGTGTTCAATGCTCCGGTGGCTCGGTTAAAACCGATACATACTTAGGAGCTACCGTTAAAACTGATTTTGTCGAAATCAGATTACTAAACAACGACTCGTCTTATTCAACATCTCTAGAACTTGCAAGGTCAATAGGTGTAATTCTGACTCGCGCACTTACGCAATATCTTGGAATAGAAGAGAGTGAAGTTGCCTACGGAGTTAAACGATACAAAACCTTCACAACATTATTTCTCTATGACACTGCTCGAGGTGGAGCAGGTTATTCCAGCCAGTTCGTAGATTATCATCAGATTACATTAAAATCCGCTCTGAAGGAGTTATCGTCTTGTAAGTGCCAAAAGGCTTGTACAAAATGTTTGATTGATCGAAATTCTCAATGGCACATGAATCAATTGGACAGAAATGTAGCGATTGAATGGATTCAGAACGCTTTAGCAAATCAAATAGACCCCAATAAATATGGTTTAGATAGCCACGCTAAATTATCGACACTTCAAACAGATTTCTCGACGGAAATAAGGAGAATTAGCTTTTATCCAGGTATAAAGCAGTTAAACATTCATTTAAACAATCAAATTCGTAATTGGGAGGGCTCAATACACCAATTATTGAATACGCTGGATGTCTCTGACGACAAAATAAATTTCATTATAAACGGAACGCCGCAATATGAGAGTTACCATGATAAAGTTACTTTATTAAACATACAGAGACGCTGTAGAGTCGTTTCAAAAGAAATAGAGAAAGAGGTAGCACCTATCCACTTCGGAGTAACTTTAGAAAACGACCTACATTATAGATATCGTTCAAGACAATCATTAAACGCATTGACATCAAACCTTAATGATTGGTTTTGTGAGGATGTGGTAATTGAACGAACTGATAGTTTTGAAGACAACCTCAACGAGATCCATGTCGATTTAGGCGAAGAAAACACTAGGATATTTGAATTTAAACTCCATGAGCTCAATGGTATAAATATGGGTTCGTTAGGAACTTCGGTTATTTCCAATCTCAACTTAACAGAAGCTGTTAAAACTAAAATTTCTAATCAAAGTTATACCGTTACTTATTCTGACGTTTACAATAACTCAGCGTTTTCAATGGTCCTATCAAGACTTTTTGCCGAGAGCGTATGTAATGCAATTAACGGTGAACTTGTTCGCTATAGAGTACTTACGAGCGACATGCAATCAAGAAGTAATGGTAGATACATTACGGACCCCATCCTTTCATTCAGTGAATTGCAAGAATTTGGCGAAATGAATGATGTTATGAAGGGAACACCAGTCATATGTCCAGATGAAAGACTGCCGCATTACAGGATTTTTGAGTTTAAATCGGAAACTGGAACATCTTTTTCAATACGAATCGATGGCGGTATACATCATGGACTGCGCCCCAAGGATAGAATTTATTTTGAACAAGATGATCTGTTGAACTCAGATACTGAGATTTTGAAGATTGTCAATTACCAGCTAATATATACACTTAGCCTAAATGATATCGCTGCACCTTCATAGAATATTCAATTAAGGTATATATCGTTGGTCAATTTCTATGATATTTCTCTACTAGTTGGACTTTAGTCAATTAATAACCTGTCCGATTTTTAGGGAAGTCTATGAATAGAGTAAGTCTACATAATTACCGGGCTTGTCTTGCTTGATTGCACTGCCGGTGATGTCAAAATGAGCCTTCACCACCGACTCTTAAGGAAAAAAAACTTCTACATCTCAAGTTCCATAGTTTGGATTTATTAAACTAATGAAATCATCACTTGTATAAATTCATGTGCCAAATACAAGGAAGGAAGGGACGCTCACATTTAAGTGCTGAATCAAGGAAAGCATAGAGTAAGTCACCAGTAGTGGGTATATTTACACCTTCAAATAACTTAACATGGACAATTTTTTCAGTCTCATTGGTGAACGCATACGCTTGTACCCTCAAATAAAAATCGGAAAAACAGTTGAAGTATTCTTGAACAAGGCAGTATTAATGCGTCTTGGACTCACCAATATGAATGCATTGAGAGATCGATATGAAGGGCAAAGTTTCCTAGACAAGCATCGATCAAGACTATTCAGTAATCTAGCAATTCGAGAGTACCAAGGAGAAATAGTTCGTTCTCGCTCCTTCAAACTAATCGATGAAGATGAAAATATAGTCAACATCAAAGGTCAATCATACTCAATTCAAGTTTGTCAATTTGGTGAAATGCCACTTTTTAAAAATATTGACAATTTTAAAAGACCGGTTATATTGGTATATCAAAGGGATATTTATTGGATTCATATTTTAGGCATTATCAGTATTGAAAATGCTTCAGAACCCTCGAATTATTCAAAGCGAGGCAACTATTTTGAATATCAAGCGTTCAATAATCTTACAAAATTATAATGGATTTTAAACTAGGGGAATTATTCTGTGGCCCAGGCGGTATGGGACTAGGAGCAACTGAATCATCTATTTTAGTAAATGGAATAAAATTTAGCATCACTCATTGCTGGGCGAATGATTATGATGAAAGCAGTTGTGAAACATATAGATCAAATATTTCAAGAGTACACCCTGAATCTGTAATTCACTGTGATGTTAAGAAACTAGACATTAATTCTCTTGAAAAAATAGATGCTTTTGCATATGGCTTCCCGTGTAATGATTTTAGTCTTGTAGGTGAACAAAAAGGACTAAATGGCAAGTTCGGCGGATTATACACGTATGGCATTCAAGTAATTAACAAGATGAATCCAAAATTCATCGTTGCAGAAAACGTCGGAGGACTCTCATCTTCAAATGAAGGCAAAGCTTTTCGCATGATTTGCAATGAATTAGAGGCTTCAGGAGATCATGGCTATGAACTTACCGTTCACAAATACAAGGCAGAAGAATACGGCATAGCACAAAAAAGACATAGAATAATTATGGTCGGCATTCGTAAAGATTTAAAGTTAAAATTCCATGTCCCTAAGCCAACCACAAAAGATGCACATGTCTCTGTTAAAGAAGCACTTGAAAATCCACCTATACTTTCTACCGATTTCAATCATGAATTTACCAAACAAAGTAAAACGGTTATTGAAAGGTTAAGTCATATAAAACCCGGCCAGAATGTTTGGAACGCAGATCTACCAGAGCACTTAAAATTAAACGTAAAAGGAGCAAAGTTAAGTCAAATATATCGTCGACTGAATGCAGACCAACCATCATACACTATTACCGGTTCAGGAGGCGGAGGAACTCACGGATACCATTATAAAGAACTTAGAGCTTTAACAAATAGAGAAAGAGCTCGAATACAATCATTCCCGGATAACTTTATTTTTCAAGGCTCCAAAGAAAATGTTAGAAAACAAATAGGAATGGCTGTCCCCCCTGCATTGGCAAAGATCATATTTACGGCCATACTTAATACTTTTGCGGGCAAACCATATGATTCCATTGAACCAAATCTTTAACAATGTTTATTCAAAACCTGTATGAAAGAGCCCTGCTGGATCCCTACAATATTAACCATGCGAGAGAAATTTTTATTGTTTCTGGTTATGCCAGTGCTACCTTTGCAAACAGACACCTGAAAGAATGTGAAGACATTAAAGTCAACCTTATCATTGGAATGCCCGGTAAGCGTTCAGATCATTTAGGTTTCCTCAACTTATATGATAAATACGGAGGTAGATTTAAAGGTTACTATATAACAAAAGGCTCGCCCGTTCATTCTAAAGTTTATTCTTGGCATAAAGACGGCAATCCAATCTTAGGATTTTCTGGATCAGCGAACTATTCTCAAACCGGCTTTACTTATCGCCAACAAATTAATCAGCTAAAACAAGATGACCCAGTAATCATTCGCGAATTTTACGACTCCCTACTTGAAAGAAGTGTTGAGATCCCTCAACACGATTTTGATATACAAGAAATTGCACCAGCCGCGGCTGACGGGGCAGTCATTTACAACGCCACGGCACATGCAGGTGGTTTGATATGGGAAATACCCAATCGAAGAGTGCGAATAAGCTTTCTCGACCGCCACGGAGAGTTACCTGCTAGATCAGGTCTTAATTGGGGGCAAAGAGAAAATAGAGAACCTAATCAAGCTTATTTAAGTTTAAAAAATGACGCTAGAAGAGATGGTTTCCTTCCGCCGCAAACAGAAACTTTCACCCTTATCACTGATGATGGTCAAGCCATGGATTGTGTAGTAGCCCAGCAAGGTAGAAAAGCAGTTCAATCAACTAATAACAATAGCGAAATTGGCAAATACATTAGAAAACGTATAGGAGTGCCATTAGGAAATCCTGTAACTAAACAGGACCTTGAACTATTTGGTAGAACCGATTATACTTTGGAAAAAATAAATGATGAAACATTCCTTCTTGATTTATCATCTTGATCAAAACAGTTTTGGTAGACACAAAAATGTACTCCATAACATTTAGGTAACACAATACCTAGCAAACCAACGCAAAACAGCTAGAACAACAGTTTAATAGAACACTGTAGAGAGCGTATCTATCCCTTTGTTTGCACAAATTAGTTAAATTCTTTGTGGTGTAATACACTCCTTATTCAAGCTAGAGACCTCTAAGCCTTCGTTAGGGGTATGATAGTTCTCTTTATCTCACTTAGGATTCTTTTCCTCACAGCAACAGTGCATATTTCGACATACATATTCTTTTTCTCCTCAGATTTCAGGATGTCTACAATTCCCTCCTCTTGAATTACATCCTGACGATTCACAATTTCATTCAACAGCAGTACGCCTGCACTGTAATTGAAATCGTATTTAATATCTCCTTTCTTAATGCTCACATCAATGTTTATACTGCGCGAGTATATTCATCAACTCCCTATTCCTAATCACCTTAATCTTCACCTTGCATTCGTCGTCGTAATTTTTTTGACTATGATGAATAGGTTTGGTTTTGACGTAAGGGTAGGAATCGGGGGTTAATTCTATTTCTATTTCTTCTATCTCTCCGTCCATTGGTCGGCTTACACCTACAATTGGATCGAAGTATTCTTCTGCATCAAAGGTGATGTCTTTTGGTATTTCCGTGTCTAAAACGACAAGGTTGTCTATGCGGTCGAACGCATTGACAAAGACGAAACCGTCTTTCTCTAGAAGAGCTGCCACAAACCACCTGTTGTTGTACTGCTTAAGATAAACTGGATTTGTAATAAAGGTTCTCGGCTCCTTGCCAAACGGCGTGTAAGTCATCTTAATTTGCTTGCGCTGGCTCACAGCTCTATAAAGTGGACTTAGGTATTCTTTGCCTTTATAGAATTCATTATTGCCCCAATCTATGATCTTAGACTGATTCGGCTTCTGCGCCATATCCATATCGCTCTGAAGCTTTACAATAAGATCTTCAAGACCAGGGAATTGGGGCAACCCTTCAAACGCGTCTAAAGCATCAACAAGCATCTTGAGTTCCTCTACCTGAGTTTCATTGACCGGCCGTTTAGTAATGGAGAAGCTTGAATCTTCGTAACGATAATATCTCTTCTTTCCATCTCCTGGAATGGTAATAATAGGAGCATCCCATCCATCTGAACTTTTCATAAAAGCTATATCGTCACGAAGCTGACGGATACTGATACCTGAAGACTGAGGATTTTTTTCCAACATCCACTCATTCACGGCTTCTCTCAAACCCTCGAACGTATAATTACGTCCCGTGTTTGAGAAACAGCGATCT
>Ga0209532_1002366_pt1 | contig 13448 bp, 11 predicted proteins | sample COG_02_FD_184746 | JGI IMG/M metagenome (GOLD analysis project Ga0209532, IMG submission 184746) | Pelagic Microbial community sample from North Sea - COGITO 998_met_02 (SPAdes) (version 2) | ecosystem: Environmental > Aquatic > Marine > Neritic zone/Coastal water | place: Helgoland, sampling... | reverse complement strand
AGCAACTCCAAGAAGAGCCGTTACACACAACAAAGGAATCATGAACGGTATTGACGCCGTTATACTAGCAACCGGTAATGACTTTAGAGCAGTAGAGGCAGCAGTGCATGCATATGCTTGTAAAGACGGTCAGTACAGTAGCCTAACACACGCTAGTGTAGAGAACGATATTTTTAAAATGTGGATTGAACTCCCACTTGCTCTTGGAACCGTTGGTGGTTTAACATCACTACACCCTTTAGTTGGTTTTGCTTTTGATTTATTACAAAAGCCAAATGCTAAAAAACTAATGCAGTTAGTAGCTGTTGCCGGCTTGGCACAAAACTTTGCCGCTCTTCGCTCTTTGGTGACTACTGGAATCCAAAAAGGACACATGAAAATGCATTTAATGAATATTTTAAATGGGGTTCAAGCAACAGATGCAGAAAAAACGTTGGCGGTAACACATTTTACATCCCATCAAGTATCTCACAGGGCAGTGATCGCTTTTATAGAACAACTAAGAGCATAAAGTGAGTAAACAAACTACATATAAAAGCAATGGTAAACTTCTAATTATGGGAGAATATGTTGTTTTGGATGGGGCCACTGCTCTAGCCATACCTACCATGTATGGACAATCTCTCACTGTTACAGATAATAATGAGCAGACGCTTCACTGGGTGAGCAAAGATCATACTGGGAACATTTGGTTTGAAACACATATAGATCTTACAAGTCTTACCTGTACTAATAAATCTCAGATAGCCAAAACACTATGTACTATTTTACAAACGGCTAGAATACACAACACATCATTTTTAAAACAAAGTAAAGGTCTGGCAGTACTAACACAATTAGATTTCCCGAGAGATTGGGGGCTAGGAACTTCCTCTACCCTTATTAACAACATAGCACAGTGGGCCCAAATAGACCCCTTTACGCTCTTACAAGAAAGTTTTGGAGGTAGTGGGTATGATATTGCTGCAGCTCAGCACAATACCCCTATTTTTTATACCTTAAAAGATAACAAGCCACAGGTGCAACCCTGCACGCTTACTTGGAGCTTTACAGAGCATTTGTTTTTTATACACCTTAATCAAAAACAAGATAGCAAGAAAGCTATAACTACTTACAAGAAAATAGAGAAAGACCCTAGGATACTTGAGGCCATTACAGATTTAAGCAAAAAAGCGCTTGTTTGTTACACCCTTGGAGATTTAGAAAGAATTCTAAATGCACATGAAAAGAAAATAGCTTCAATGCTGGGGCAAGCTACTATAAAGGAATTAGTATTTCCAGACTACCCAAAGACTATTAAAAGCCTTGGCGCCTGGGGAGGAGACTTTGTCTTGGCCACAGGAAATAAAGAAGATATGGCTTATTTTAAAGCTAAAGGGTACACCACTATCATTGCCTTTGATGATATGATGGCATAAAAAGCTAAGGTATGAAACACCCTCCCTTGGGTTAAAAATAAAGCAAAAAAAAGCGCAACCCTAAGGTTGCGCTAATTTGTAATAATATGTTTGTGTAACTTAAGCTGTTTTCTTAACTGCTAAAGAGTAAATAACAAGTCCAAATCCAATTTTGTTAATTGCATCAGCGATGTTGTACAATACTTGCATGTCAAGTTCCATTCCAAAGAATAAACCTGCATCACCATACCAACCTGCAGTTCCTGCCATGTAACCGATTGGGTAAATTGCCCAACCAACAAGCACGAACCAACAAAGTATCTTGTGAGCATGTAATACATCTCCACCAGCTTCTTTTGCTAGTTTTGCGGCTCCACCTAACCATATTTCGTAAACGATTACGAAATAAGCTAAACCAGATATTGTTCCCCAAACTACAGCGTCACCACCAGATTCTCCCATATATCCCGTAACTAACATAATCACAGAAAGGAAAATTAAACGCCACATTAAAGACTTTTTGGCTCCAGCTACTTTTAAGATTAAGTAGAATTCAACGCACATCAGTGGAACAGTTAAGATCCAATCCACATATCTAAATGCGGTAATGTTCATTACATCTCCAGCCATAGCTGCGTCACGCATGTACATGTAGTGCACTGCTGCAATAAAAGTAATCAAACCAGACACTAAAACAGAAGTTCTCCATTTTTTGTCAAATTGATTTAACGATAAGAAAAAGAAAGCAGAAGCTGCCATCATTGCCATACATCCTATAAAGAATGTGAAATTCACTGGGCTATTTACATCTCCCAAAAGAATTAGTAAAGTAGAATTTGTCATGTTTTATTAATTTTGTTTATTGTTAATAGGTATAAATAAAACAAAAAAAAACACAACAACCAAACACTTTTTAAAGTAATTTGACAAAAGTGAATAAATAATATTATTAATTCGATAAATTTAGCCCATGAATATTAGTAATATCTTGATTACCACAACCTTTTTCTGCCTCTGGCTTACTAGCCAAATCCCAGAAAACGCACAATACATCATCGGTTTGTTTTTTATTTTCACATTAGGGATCCTTCATGGATCTAATGACCTCTCTATTGTAAGTAAAATAAAACAAGTGACTACCCTAAAAAGGTTAGGTCTATTTTTGTCTGGATATATCTTAGTGGTTTTAGTGGCAGCGCTTGTATTTTACGTGGCACCCAAAATTGCTATGTTATTTTTCATTTTATTTAGTGGGTATCATTTTGGAGAGCAACACTTTCATAAAAGTATAAAGGAAAGTTCTCTTACAAGTGCTATATTATACATGAGCTATGGTTTGGTCGTATTATTTTTAATACTTGCCTTAAATTTAGCAGAGGTTTCAAACATTATAAAAGACATCATTGGCAATACCATTGATAGTAGTATATATTACTACTGCCTGCTTGGGTCCTTTATTGTCTTTATTTTGGTAGGCATTAAATACTACCTAGACCATACCTTTGGTCTCAAAACAATAGCCTATGAGCTTTTTTTGCTACTAGTTTTCTTTATTGTCTTTAGTAGCTCAAACCTTATATGGAGCTTTGCTATTTACTTTATTCTTTGGCATAGCATCCCATCAATTATTGAGCAGTTAGATTACCTATATAAAGAAATTTCCTGGAAATCGTTTTTAAAGTACATTCAAAAATCATTTCTAGTATGGCTCATCTCTATTTTAGCCATTGGCAGTTTATTGTATTTCTTCAAAGACGACAAGCAAATTTTTCTGCCTATTATTTTTTCTTTTTTAGGAGCAATTACCTTTGCACATTCTTTTGTGATTACAAAAATGTTCAAAAAAAATCCGCCTACTTTAAAAAAGTAAGCGGATTACATTAAAATAATCTTTTAAGCGCTATTAGAAGAAATTAGCTCTATTGTCTTCAATCTCTGCAACATTTTTAAGTGCTTGGTAGACCTTTGTATTTACAGCCGGTGTGGCTGCGCTATTTAATTGGTTTGCATAGGACGCATAATTTTCTAAAACCGGCGCATTATTGACCGCCGTTACACGTACTTTAAACACCCCTTTTTCTCCAGCTATTAAACTAGTAGTTTCTCCAGCAGCTTTTGCAAATGCAGCTCCTACTACTTCAGGTTCTGCGCCAGCTCCTGGTATGGTTGGTGCAGCCATGGTAATGGCAGTAGCATTTTGCACTGTAATGCCTTGACTTGAGGCAATAGCATTTAAATCATCACCAGAAATGGTAGCCATGATTTGTTTGGCTTTGTAAGCGTTTCTAAGTTTTGGCATTACCAAAGAAGATGCCTCAGCAATACTCATAAGCCCTTTTGGACTCTTTCTAGTAAGTTGCACAACAACATAGCCATCTAGTATACTAAAACGTTTTACATCGCCTACAGATACATCCTCTTCAAAGGCCCAGTTTACAATACTACGATTGTTTCCAACTCCTGGAATGGTAGCGTCTAAGGCTCCAATTTTATTTACTGGCTTTAATGCAAGTTCTTGCTCCTTTGCAATCTGAGAGAAATCACCTTTTTGAGCAGCTAGCTCAAATCTAGAAGCATTTGCAAACACTTCATTAAGTGTTTTTTCTGAGGCTTCTATTTCTTTAGAAAGTGTTGCAAACTTCATCGCTTTTTGTTTGTTTTTTTGTTCTTGAACCTCAACAACATGAAAGCCAAACTCTGTTTCAACAACACCAAGAACACCTGTTTTGTTGTCAAAAATAAAGTCATTAAATTCTTTGGTCATTTTTCCTGGACCTACATACCCTAAATCACCTCCTGTATCACTGTTTGATTTATCGTCAGACAATGTTTTGGCTAGGGCTTCAAATTTATTTTTATTTATTTTTAAAACTCTTGTAATACTGTCTGCAATAGACTTTGCATCTTCTTTGCTACGCGTGATAGCATCAGAGGCTCTAAAAGAACCTTGGTATCTTATCAAGATATGCCTTGACTGCACAGAGTCTGGCATTTGTGTAATACCAATCACTTTTGAAATATTATTATTATTTCCCAGTTTGTAAGGACCGTAAATACCATTTAAAGGGGTTGCAAAAAGATCTTCTGCGATAGCCTCAGGAATATCACTTTTAAAAAAATACCTGTCCTGGAAAGGAACATCACTATTGTCATTTATAAAGTTTTGGTAATCCTGGGTATTTTCTAGGCCTTTTAAAATCTCTGTAGCTTTTATATTGGAGTTGTAAACCTCACGGTCTTTTAAAAGACTTGTGATAGCTGTTTCTGCGTCTGCAATATCTTCATCTGAAGGTGCTTCAGAAAAAGACACAAACTGGACATCAACCTGAGGAGTTTGCTCATAATCTGCAGCATTTTTTTTAATGTATGCTTCAATTTCTGAATCTGTAACACTTACATCTGTATCTGGGATAGAGGTGAAAGGTACATATACATACTGCATATTGATTTTATCATTCTGGTAACGATACTCTTGTTCACCTTCACTAAGAGTGCTTCTCATACCTGCTTTAATCATGTTGTAATAGGTAGTTTGCAAAGCGCCGCTCTTTAAATTATTTTCATAATCTAACCACTGCTGGTATGCCGTTGGGTTGGTTGCCTTAACATTTGCAATATATTCCTGCACTTTTAAAGCGCTAAAAACACCATCGGCGTCTTGAAAGGTTGGATTTGAGGCTAGCCCCATACGCAGTGACTCTTCTAGTTGCTGTTTTTGAGCCGTAAGACCCAAAGCATCGTATTGCTGTTGTTGTAAGACATTGCGAAGTTCACGATCCCAAACCATATTCATTGCCTGAGCAGTAGTTCCATTTTCTCCCAAGTTACGCTGGGTCAACTCTACTTGCTTCATAAAGATGTCACGGGTAAGTGTTTCTCCGTTTATGGTAGCTACTGTAGTCAATGATTTTTCTGAAGAAAATCCACCGTTACGAATTACATCTGCCAGGATGAATGAAAATAATGCTAATGCTATAATGATAATAAGGAAAACTCCTCTTTTTCTAATGCTGTTTAATATTGCCATCTGTCATTTTTAATTTAAGAACACTCTACCTATAGTGTTCACATTAATTTAGTGGGCGAAAATACCATTTTCCCTGCATTAATAAAATAGTTTTGGTGAAAAGTTACAGCTAAAAGCCACATGAAATTCTAAAGAGAAACAACTAGCTATAAATTTTGATTAACCCACTGCAAAATTGCTTAGGTATCTGGATTGCACATTTTAACGCAAACAAGGTCAATTTTGGTGTTAGAAACTTCTATGATTTCTATCTGGTAATTTCCTATTACAAGGGTTTCTCCAGCTTGTGGTATGCCTTGTGTGAAATTAACAATCATGCCTCCAAGGGTTTCATAATGCTCATCATCTGGCAGAGAAAGTTTGTAGTTTTCATTTAAATAATCGACCTCTAAGCGCGCCGAAAAACGATAGTAGTTTTCTTCAATAACCTCTTCTATAAGTTCTGTATTATCATGCTCATCTTCTATTTCTCCGAAGAGTTCCTCAATAATATCCTCTACCGTGATAACCCCACTGGTGCCTCCATATTCGTCCACAACAACGGCAATGCTCTTGTGTTTTTTACTTAAAATATTGAGCACATCTTTAGCCAACATGGTTTCTGGAACAAACACTACAGGCATAATCACACCCTGGAGCGTCTCTGGTTTTTTAAACAAATCAAAAGAATGAACATAGCCAACGACATCATCAATATTGTCTTTATAAACTATTATTTTGGAAAGTCCTGTTTCAGTAAACTGCAGGCTCAGCTCATCAATTAAAGTGCTAATATCAACGGCAATTATTTCGGTCCTGGGTATCATGACCTCGCGAGATTTTATCTCTGAGAAATCTAACGCGTTTTGGAATATTTGAATTTCAGAATCCACCTCATCTTCTGTCTCAATAGCCTGCATTTGTTCGCTAATGTAATTTCCTAGCTCAATTTTACTAAAACTAAGCCTTACCTTATCTCCATCTGTTTTAAAGATGTATTTTAAAACCAGGTCTGAAATCCATAAAATAAATTCAGACACCAAGGAAAAGACAATGTAGAAAAAGTACGCCGGGACAGCGAAAAACTTCACTAGATCATTGGCATATATCTGAAAAAATACTTTGGGCAAAAACTCTGCTGTGAGCAAAATCAATAAGGTAGAGACAATGGTCTGCACCAAAAGACCAGAGGGCCCTTGTATGGGTAAATATTGCATCAATATATCTCCCATAAAAAATCCATATACCACCAAAGCAATATTATTACCAATAAGCATGGTGGCTATAAACTTGGAGGGTCTTTCGGTGATTTTTTTGAGAATCCCTGCTAAAAAACTCTGTTGTTTTTTTTCAATCTCAATGTAAATCTTGTTGGAGGAAACGTAAGCAAGCTCCATTCCAGAAAAAAAAGCGGAGCATATAAGTGCCAATAAAATAATAATAATTTGATATTCCAACAGGATGTTATAAATGATTAGGTGGGCTACAAATATAGTAAATGATCAACAAGGGTTGAAATACTTAGAAAATAGCCTTGTTATTTTTTATTTAAATCTTTATTTCGCTGCTGGGTCATTTTTCTAAACTTTCTTTTGAAGAAAAACATAAACACAGCCAAAATAGCAAAAAAGATAAACATATAGGCGCGCTCTCTATTATCTGCCCAATGTGTTGTAACTAGGTATAGCGAAAAAGCAGCCATAACAATATATGCGTATTCGAAAAGTCTGTAGATTTTATTTTGCATCTTCTTGAGTTTCTTGTGGTTCTATAAGTTGTACCCCTGTGTTTTTTCTTGATATAAACTCCGTGAAATCCTGGCTAGAATCAAAGCGAGAGCCATCATTATAAGAGCCGTCTTTAAATTTTATTTGATAGGGCTGGTCTGTAAATACCCATTGTTTTGTTTGATACCAATACAATTGATCTGCCTTTAAGATTAAACTATCACTTGTAATTAACACTACATTTTCTCGCAAATCTATCATACCTGTACCACCGTAGCGAATCGCATAATCTGAGGTAACAGTACTTTTCTTGCCATCTTCCCAAAAATGAACCTCAACTCCTTGGGGAAACTCTTGGTAGGGAAAGTCATAGTTAGAATAGTCTAGCAAACTCTTTGATATTAAATTAGAAACCACCTTGCCGCTATCTGTATATTTTAGGTTGATTTGCTTGCCAATGGCCAGGGGCTGATCATCTTTTAAAGTTAATTTTTGTTTGTCTTTATAATTTGCATCACAGGCAAAAAGCGTAATGACCACAAGAAGGGACATCACGCTTTGTATGCTGTATGATTTAATAGTCATATTATAAATTTGGTACCCTTACACTACCGCCAACCCAACAGTTAAGGGTAATGAGTTTTCCGGCCATGCCGGCAGAGAAAATATCTGTTTTTTGCGGAGCACGAGCTCTGTAACTATTTGCTGCAGCCCTTGCGTTTGATGCAATAGAAGGATCTACTCTTGCTGCTTTTTCTGCATACTCTGCAGCTTTCCAATTTACAGCTCTTTTTTCAAAGGGTGTACCTCCGCAATCACTAGAGCTTTTTGCAATCATAGCAGCAATTTTAAGGTAAGATCTACCATCATTTGGCTTTACATTTAATACTTTATTGTAGTATGTTCTTGCCGAGTTATATCTTCCTGTTTTGCGTTTTTCTTCTGCGATTTTATAATAAATTCTAGCCTGCTTGTTAGGGTCTGTTTGCATAGTTGCAGACTGCTCATAATAAACCAATGCTTTTGAAGCGTTACCACTCTGCGCCTCAAGTTGCCCTAAGTACATTTTTGTATCTGCACTTGGTTCTAGTCTATCAAGCTGCTCAACTAATTTAATAAAAAGTGGATCTTCTGTACAGTCTTTGCCAGACAAACGTCCTGCCGCATTTCTAATCCAAGAAATATCATCTTTCATGGCCTCAAAATCTTTGTTATATAAAATAACAAGGTTAGGACAATCTGCAACGTTTCCTAGCTTTGTGTCTACACTACCTTTTACTTTTCCAAAAATACGCAGGTTTTTCTCATAGGCGCTCAATCTCTTTTTTTCTTTGCTAGACAACCCTTGACCGGCATCTTCTTTGTCAATAAGAGCTGTGAGTAGTTTTGCCAGCTTACCTTCTTCTACCTCCATTTTATTTTTCACCACATCGTAGAGGTTAAAAACTTCTTGCAAGTCTTTCTCGCCATCTATATAAAGATCTTTTGCTAAAGAGAAATACGTATATAAAGCTTTTGGGCTTTTAAAATTTGTTTCATCTTTTTTAAATGCCGCATCAAAATAAGAGAATTGTTCTTTCTTTGAGCCAATACCATTATCAAAACGAACTTGAGCCAATTTACTTAATACAGCCCCTTGTTTTGTTTTTGATGGATAGTACTGCATCCTTAATTGGTAGGATTTTTCTAAATCAGAAATTTTAGCGGTATCTCCATTGGTGATAAAGTCTCCAAACATCTTGGCCGCATATTGATATACCGCCATAGTAGTTTGAGGGCATTTTGTAATAACATTGTCATAATGCTTGTAAGCTTCTTGATAATTTTTTGCTTTTGCTGGCTCTGTAAATAGTGACACCATCGCTATACACTCTTGAGCGTCTTGAGCTTTACCCGAAGTTGTTATAAGGGCAATGGCAAGTGTCATTCCAGTTAAAAAGGTTTTCATTTTCATTGTAATAATCTTCATGTGTTAATCTAAATATCTTTTATCAAACCACCTATCGTTAAACGATAGACTAATAAATGTGTTAAAAAAGTTTTCTTGTATTAAGCCAAAGTCTGTAGTTCCTCTTTTTCCAATCTCAAAACCAATATTTACATTAGAGAATAATCTTCCAACAGGTATTCCAACTCCAAAAGATATGCCAAACTCATTAATGTCTTGTCCGTTTAGGTTTATTCCTGTTTCTTCAAAACGTATTCCAGCTCTGTAAACAATTCGTTTGTAGTAACTTGTGAGTGAGTTGTACTTTGGAATATAAAATCCTCCTAGTTTATATTTTGTAGCATCTGTATAGGTAATGTTCTCCAATTCAAAGGTACGATTGGTCAAGTTACTAATTTTTTGATTTACATACTCAAGACCAATAAACCAATTTTTTGGTTTTCCGATACCTGCTCCTATACTTAGTTGAGAGGGAAATGTAAAGTCTGTATCTGCTACAGCAACTTCAATTTCTTCACGCACCACTTGTGATCCAGATGGAAGCACAAAAACAGTGGCTCTCTGACGTGAGTTCTCAGCCTTAAAGTTAGTCTCAGGAGTATAGGCAACTGCTGTTTGTATCTGTAAATTTCTAGAGATTTTAGCTTTGTAACGAGCACCAAAATTAAAACTAAATCCAAGCAGGTCTGATCTGTTTTGCTCTCTAGCACCTAACTCAATATCCTCCTGCTGGCTAAATGCTGTGTTCTCTATATTTCCGAAGTTATAATTAGTGTCTATACCAAAACTAAAATTTGGTGATACTCTGTAGGCAAATGTCAAAAAAGCTTTGTTAAGACCTCCCTGACCGGTATATCTTGTTGTTACATCACCATCAACATTTTGTGTGTCATAGCCAACAGATGAGTAGGGTAATAATCCAAAACTAGAAACTAGTTTGCCCATTGGAATTGCAACAGCAAAATAATCAAAAGAAGTAGTAGATTGTTGTTGATTTTGCGAAATTGTTTTTTGAGTATTTTCTTTGTGGCTAATACCAACTGCGTAATTAATTAACTCAAGATCTGCAATTGAGGCAGGGTTTTGAACCCCTAAATGAATACTATCTGAGTATACGCTAATACCTCCCATTGTTCTGTTCTCAACGGTTCCTTTAAAATTAAGGGAACCTATGCCATAAAACGAATAGGGAGATGAAGTCCCGTTTTGAGCCATCGTAACAGTAGAAATGAGTAAGAAAACTCCAATAATTATTCGCATCAGCATCAATCTTTATTAAGTTCTAAAATATAATTTAAGCCCTCTAACAGAAAATTTGAGTTGGCAAAGATGTCATTTTTTAATCTATCTCGCAAAAAATGAGTGTCTCCACCTGTTAAAATAATTGTTAAATCAGGGTATTGTTTTTTATATTGGTGTATCACACCATCAATTTCAAATGTAATTCCTTGTATAACACCACAATGAATAGCTGTTTCTGTGCTATTGCCAATCATAGCAATGGCGGCTGTTTTTTCCAGCAAAGGTAATTTTGCTGTAAAGCTGTGTAAGGATTTGTAACGCATGGCAATCCCGGGAGCAATACTGCCTCCAAGATACTGGTTATTTGCAGATAAAAAATCATAGGTGATGGCACTACCCCCATCTATTACAAGCACATCTTGTTTTGGAAATTTCATGGCTGAAGCTGCAACAAGTGCAATTCTATCTGGACCCAATGTTTCTGGAGTTTTATAGGTGCTTGTAAAAGGAAGCTTACTGAGATAGGATAGCACATGTACACTACTGAAATCTTCAAGAAGTGTGATTGCCTCAGAAGGCAAACTAACCACCGAAGATACAATACAGTGTGTAATTTCAGGATAGCTTACAAAAAGCTTTTTAATGTGTTGTAAAACCCGTTGTTTTTCACACCCTTGTGTTTCCACAAGCGTATTGCCATTAAAAATAGCAAACTTGTATAGGGTGTTTCCAACATCTACTGTAAGATTCATATCGTTGCAAAGACGACAAAAATACATAGTTATTTCAACAGCAAAGAACAAAAAGGGCATTGAATTGATTCTTAGTCAAAAAAGGGGCCAAAAAAACAAAAATGCATGACAGACATTGCATATGTTAGAGAGTTTTAAGACCCATATTTAAATAAAGATATTTTTCAAAAAATTGTTTTGCTGCAATTAAAATACCATTATATTTGCAGCCGCTAAGTTAATTATTTGACATAGCAAATGGTGCCTTAGCTCAGTTGGTAGAGCAATGGACTGAAAATCCATGTGTCCCTGGTTCGATTCCTGGAGGCACCACCAAAAACCCACTCAATGAGTGGGTTTTTTTAATATACTTTCTCTCTACCTCCAAGCAATATAAAAAATGTCAACACAAAGCAGCGCTGTATACTTTTGCCTTTATACTATTGCTTATATTTACTTTTTAAATCAGACACGTGTTGCTTCTTTTGCTTCACTTATACAAAACTAATTATGGCAAACAATTATTACGACCCTGCAGACCTTAGAAAATTTGGTAACATTACACAATGGAGTGAAGAACTTGGCAACAAGTTTTTTGATTATTATGGCAAAGTCTTTGAAGAGGGCGCCTTAACAGCTCGCGAAAAATCATTAATTGCCCTGGCAGTATCTCACACAGAACAATGCCCCTATTGTATAGATGCCTATACCAAAGACTCTCTTGAGCGCGGTGTAACCAAAGAACAAATGATGGAAGCCATTCATGTAGGAGCAGCCATTAAAAGTGGGGCAACTCTTGTGCATGGTACCATGATGATGAACAAAGTAAACAAGCTAGAAATGTAATACTAAAAGAGTAAAAAATACGCACAAGAAAAATGCAACAGCATTCACAAAAATGCTGCGATTTATATCGCAATTAAAAAACCAAACTATTACTCTGAAACACTTGTATGTCAAAACTAAAACAACAATCCCTTCATAAAAGAGAAAACCAATTGGCAAACCCAAACCGCCAATTAGAAATTTTAAATGGTGGTATTTTCGAAAATGGAGAACTACCCACTTTTGCAAAAAAAATAACACAGACAAACCAGTTCCCACTTCGTCCAAAAAAGTTGGAAATCCTTCAAATAAATCTTGGTTATATGTGTAACCAAGTGTGTGAACACTGCCATGTTGATGCAGGGCCAGACAGAAAAGAGATCATGACTTGGGAAACTATGCAAAAGTGTCTTGAAATCATAAAGAACACTGGAGCTCATACCCTAGACCTTACAGGTGGCGCCCCAGAGATGAACCCTAACTTTATACGTTTTGTAGAAAGGGCGAGCCAGGCAGGTATTAAAGATTTTATAGTAAGAAGCAACCTTACCATCATAAGAGCCAATAAAAAATACCATGATTTACCACAGTTCTTTAAAAAATACAATGTTCATGTGGTTAGCTCAATGCCCCACTGGACAAAAGGTAAAACAGATAAACAACGTGGAGAAGGAGTCTTTGATAAATCTATCACTGCACTTAAGCAATTAAATGCAGTAGGTTATGGAATGCCTGGCAGTAGTTTAAAACTAGATTTAGTCTACAATCCAAACGGAGCCTACTTACCAGGAAATCAAGCCAGCATGGAAAAGGAGTTTAAAAGTGCCATGCTAGCAGATTTTAATATACAATTTCACAATCTTTTTGCCATTACCAATCTTCCTATTTCAAGATTTCTTGACTATCTCATTGCCAGTGAAAACTATGAAGATTATATGTACCAACTTGTAGAGGCATACAATCCAAAGGCTGTTAAAAGCGTTATGTGTAACAATACAATTTCTATTTCATGGGACGGGTATTTGTATGACTGTGATTTCAATCAAATGTTAGGGCTCAAAGTTGCTAGTAAAGTCACCCATATAAACCAGTATAATGAATCTATTTTAAACAATAGAGATATTGTTATTTCCCAGCACTGTTATGGCTGTACCGCTGGAGCAGGAAGCAGCTGTCAGGGAGTAGTTACAACATAAATAACATGAAAACACTTTGCTACATAGTACTTTTTTTTGAGGCAACAACCAGCCTTGCCCAGCAAACATTAGAGCAGGTTTTATTAAAATACAACAAACAAAGTATCCCTTATGTTTCTGCTAAAATGCTTGTAGAGGTTCAAAATGACCCCACTGTGGTACTACTAGATACTAGAGAAAAAAAGGAATATAAAGTAAGCCACATTAAAGGAGCTGTGCATGCAGGTTATGAAGATTTTGATTTACAAAAAGTTTCAAAAAACATTAAAAGCAAAGACGCCCAAATTATTGTGTACTGCTCTTTAGGGGTTAGAAGTGAAGATATAGCAGAGACACTTCAAAAGGCAGGATACACAAATATCAAAAACCTGTATGG
>Ga0209532_1002358_pt1 | contig 13471 bp, 19 predicted proteins | sample COG_02_FD_184746 | JGI IMG/M metagenome (GOLD analysis project Ga0209532, IMG submission 184746) | Pelagic Microbial community sample from North Sea - COGITO 998_met_02 (SPAdes) (version 2) | ecosystem: Environmental > Aquatic > Marine > Neritic zone/Coastal water | place: Helgoland, sampling... | reverse complement strand
CCAGCCGCAATAGAGGCTTTACTTGCTGTCGCTGCTGAGTTATTTAAAGCTACAGATTGTCTGTTTACTTCGCCAGTAGTCTTTCCAAGGACGCTATAAAGCCTAGCTTCCTCTTTATTTAACTTCACTATAGCAGAAGAGTATTGGGCAGCATCAATCTTACCCCTATTGAAAGACTTATCAAGAAAGTCAAAAGCCTTTGCCATCTGATTTGCTTTTGCGGCGCTCTTCATAATAGAGGCAGAGAGTCCACCTATCTCTTTTGAAGCCTCATTAGCATTAGTTGAGATGATTATTGATACGTCAGACATTCGCTATCCCCATATAAACTACATCGACACGCTTTATTGCTTCTACCTCCCAAGAGGAAATAGGTGTCTCAGTCAGTTCTTTCCATGCTTTAATTTGTTCGTAAGTTATCGGGTTAGGGCCATTGAAACCTTGTGTTCTGTCGTTGCTTAAACTAATAAAGGCAGACCAGACATGAGATATAAGCATCGGAAAGTTTGTCGGGGATTCCAATGCTTCTACTCTACGTCCAGTCTGCCTTTCTACTTGTTCAAGATGTTCTCGTTCTGTGGTGCCGTCCTTGTCAGGTTTGTTTAGTCTGAACTGATGCTCAGACCAAACGCACAACTGAGAAGTTAGGCTTTCGTAAAATCCAGAGATTCCGCCAAAGCCTCTTCAATCTGGTCTTTAATCCAGAATACTTCGTCATATAATTCTTTAGCTTTAGCGACAGTAAGTTTAGGTTTCTCACCATTATAGGTAATATCCCAACTAGCTGTAACCTTAGAGAGCAAAGCCAAAGTAGCCACTTCTATCTCTTCAGACGTAAAGTTAGCTTTCTTGCTACCTTGCATAGCCTTTAGACGTTTGTTTGTCTGTTCGTGAACTGCAGCTTTATGCTCTTTAGAGTGACTTGCGTAGACAGTGATAGTCATGTCCGTTTTGTCGTCATTCTTCAGCTTGTCGCCAGTGTTGGGGTGTACCAGTTTAACTTCTACAGTCTCGCTAGTAGGCTTCAGGTTCATTAAATCCATTGTCGAGTTCCTTTGTTTGTTTGTCAGGAGTTATGTCGGGGATTAAAGTGTGGAGACCCCGACCCGACTCAGAGCCTCCACGTACCTACGTAGGTATTAGTTTATGCTGGGCGTGTAATCTTAAGGTTAGTACCTTCTGTCGAATCGTATAGTGCTACGAAAGACATGGAGATCATACGGCTAGTTGGGCCATCGACACCAACATCAGCAGAGTTAATTTTAACTTTAGGGAACTGGAACGTGTAGGCATTAGCACCTGTAGGATCGTTTACAGACACTTCAATCTCAGTTTCAGTCTCATTCAAGAAGCGGTTAATCATAGTTTCATCTTCGAAGTACACAGTCATAGTGCCTTCAACTTCTGCACGACCATACTCAAGGGAAGGTGCGCTATCATCGCCAATGACGAATGTAGGTGCATAAGCGTTATTTAGTGTGAAGTCTAAAGCAGTTACGATAGCCACTGTAGTGGCACCAGCTACGTTACCAATAGCGATATCACCAGAGTAAGCATCAAATGGTGCAGCACCAGAGGCAGCATCTTGTGTCTTCTCTGTGGCACTCAAGGACATGTCTTTGCCTACCATACCAAAGGTTGTCGTAACCATCTGATTAGGGGCGAGGGAAATAGCCAGACTTGATACTGAACAACCTGTGAACAGACGAGCTTGGTCGATGTCAGCAGCGTAGTCTTCGATAGAGAAGAACTTAGGTGTAGTGCCAACCTTAAGCGTAACTGTGTCCCATACGTTCAACATAGCTGACTCAAGGAATGTGTCAAAATCAGCATCACGTAGATCAACTACGATATCACCAGCTACTTGACGGTTGCCGTGGCGATCAACACGTGGCATACGATCAGCCTCAATGTCTGTGCCTGCTACACGATCTTTAGTTAGGTTCAAAGAGTGAGTGCTGAAGGGAAGGTTAGCGAAGTTACCAGCAGGTGTCGTACCGAAAGTTGATTCAGTGATAAACGACAGACTGGAGCGTGAGCCTTGTGAAAAAGCCATATTGTATTCTCCTATTGGAAGTTATTTGTAAATGTACCATCCGATATTAATCGGAACAAAGTACCAAGGGCTGTCTAATAGGCCCTGCTGTCTTTCAGCATAATCTATAGACACTTTTATTGTTTCTGCATCTGAGTTAGTAAAGGAGATGTCAGTAGTGGCAGCGAAAGCATCTACAACTAGGTTTACATAGTCATCAGCTTCCTTTGGCCCTTTCCCCTCTGGAGAGAAGACCGTCACGTTAAAGAGACCTTGGTACCTTAGCTGTGGATTTAAGCCCCGTACAGCGGGTCTAGTTAATGTTGGCAGGTACTGAACCCTAAAGAAGCTAGTACCTGTTGTTGGTTGAAAGGCTACGTTCTCGTAGGCTATGTCTGGGATGCCTGCAGTTGAAGCTAAGTGGCTCTCAAGTGCAGCTCTGATGTCGTTGCTAATACTAGCCATGTAAGTTCCTTATCTTTGCAAAGACTTGATAACCACCAGACATTACTGATCTAGCCCAAGTCTTACCTGTACCGTCAGGGGCATTTTTGCCATGCTCTACAGCTTCTGCGTGAGGTGATCCATTCCTAAAAACAAAGCTAGGGTTTTTCAGAGGTTCTAACTTGTCTATGTCGGACACCAACTGAGTGTAGCCTAAGTCTTTCATAGATTGTTCGTTTTGATATTTAGGTTTATTGTCAGAGGATTTACCTCTTGGTCGTCCAGCCCCAGTGGAAATTGAGAAGGAGGTAACGTAAGAGCCAGTATCTACGGGCGATAAATTAACCGCGTCACGAGACATTCTCATTAGCTTACTTTTAATAGCATCTTCGATATCAACTTCAAGACGTTCCATCTTCTTATAGAAAGAGGGAGCTACTTGAACCGTTTTGCTTTTGGCAGCCATGTGTTATTCTCCTACGTCACAGATATATCCCATTGCAACACCATTAGAGAATATGGACATAACAGAATTAATCTTTACTGTATCACCACTACCAATTATTAGGTCTTCAAAGTCAGGTATAGCGGCTAAGTCTAACGCAGGGATAACACACTTACGAGACCCACGAACAACCTCATCGTTACCTGCAGGAACACCTGCGTTATAATTATATAGGTATGCGGTAATGGAATAATCAGTTGTAGTTTGACTTATATCACCTGTAGCGGGGTCATATGCACCCGCAGTAGTAATTTTACGTAGCGTGAGGGTTTCACCGAAGTCTTGTACGAGGTTAAGCAGGTCAAAGGAGTGAAATGACATATGTTACTCCTATTCGTATTCAGGGGTTTGATAGTTAGGTGGGTTCTTAAATCGGTCTCTGCGGAAAGAGCCTTCTATACGGTTTGTATCAGCTCTAACAGCCTCAATACCACTTTTAGTGATACCACCAGCTAAAACACCCACAGCCGCACCTGAAGTCTTACCTTGATACTCAAGCTCATCTGCTAAGGTCTTATACTGCTTTGCTAAGTCTGAGTAATCAGCCTTAAGAGCGCCACTGATTTCTGTGTTTACTTGTCGAGAGTATTTAGAAGCAATAGCGCGAGCAGTCCAAGCACCAGCGTAGTAAACATTGTCACCACTCTCAGTTAGAGCGAAGGTGATCTCATCGTTATCCTTTTGCTGATCTAAAGTGTTTGTGTCTCCTACTAATAGGCGAACTGTGTTGAGACGACCTGAAGTCGTGGTAGTATTTAAGTCTGCGGGATCATAAGACCAAGCCATATAAGTCGTCTCCGTTGTTGTTATTCTTTGATAATACTATCTCGAATAGTGTAGAAATAATCTGATACCCAGTGATTTGCATTTAGGAAGCGACGAATAAGACCACGTTGCTTATCGTCTAACTTTGACTTCTTACACTTCTTAGCGTTAAACTCTGCTGTACTGGATGTCCTAGTCTTAACTTCGTGGTTTAATGAGTTAACTAAACTTTCTAGTTGTTTACCAGATAGTTCAGATAGGCGATCTCCGACTTTGTTCTGTATCTCTAGTTCTTTGTTGTGATATACGTAGTTGGTGGCGTACAGGGTGGCGACCTTATCTAGGTCAATCCCGCGCTCTAACCAATTAAAGTGATCTCCAACTTTCCAAATCTTACTGTCTGCCATCAAAGGCATCTTAATAAACAAAGGCCAATCGACTTGTATTCCCAAGTATGTGGGGTGCATGTTACTCTCCATTAGATGAATACTATTATGTTATTTTATGAGTTGGGAAATGCCCCAATTAAGGGGCAATCCGTTATTATATTAAGCTAAATTAAGCTAAATTAAGCTACAACAGCTTCGAAGAAGTAACCTAAGTCTGGGCCTACAACTTTCATGTCGTATGCCATTTTAACTTGGATGTGTTCAGCAACTTGCTGACGCTTCAGTGCATCATCAGAGTATGATTCAACAGTAACACCAAGGTTAGAAACTCCTGGAACTGAGTTCCAAGCGAATGTCATACCAGCAGCAGGTGTCATCAGGCCAGAATTGCGTGGTGTGTAACACAACAATGCGTTCTTACCACCGATAAAGGCGTTGCTTTCTGCAAGACCCTCAACGGCTGAGTTCTTAACAGCTTCCATTACGAAGAAGTTCTCTACACCGAAGATTTCAGCCAACTTACCATCTGTTACTAATGCAGGGTTGTTGATGGTAGAACCACCATTCAAACGTGCTAGAACATCAGGGTGGTTGATCAAGATGTCACGTACTTCTTTGCCTACAACCATTGTGTTTGGTTTGAAACCACCAGACTTAAGTTGCGCAGAACGTAGACCATTAGTCACGTCTGTAAGAGGCGTAGAGTTAGTGTAATCTGACCACAAGTTGGCAGGAGTTACGTCTGTAGTCCAGACACTAGCCTTGAAGAATGTATCAGCGAAACGCTCTTCACGGTCGATCAACAAACGCATCATCAATGTCTCTGCACCAGCAGAACGGATTTCCAACACTTCGTCTTCGTTAGCAATAGTTTGCTCATCGAAGTCCATGCCTAAGCCGTACACATCTGCGTAGTAAGCGTCGTTGGAGATTGCCATACCAATACGGTTAACTTCTGTACGTGGAGCTAATTTCTTAACGTCACCAGAGCGGTTCATATTCGCGCGGTCATAGATGTAGAACTTGTCAGACTGACGAGCAACACCAACAGTTGGGAATACTTTATCAGCAATGAAAGTGTCTTGGGATTGTACATATGCCAGTGTCAAGTTTGACAATGGTTGGTCTAGATGTACATTAGATGGGGTCAATAGGGGCATTATAATTTTCCTTTAATTACTAGGTTAGGCTGCAACGTTGCCGCCTTGGATCATTTCGATTTCGATGATTTGACCATCTACACCAGCTTCACGGGCGTAACCAAGTACAACATCACCAGTGGCAGCAGTCAATGCAGTGCCATCAGCACCAGTTTGTACTTGCGCACCAGCAGCAATAGTGCCACCAGCTTCTACCATAACTGATCCAGATACACAGACGGTAACAGCGTTACCTGCCGTTGCACCCACTAGGCATACACCTAGAGCGTTTTCACCAGCAGAGTCTGCAAGGTCAACTTGACCATCTGACTCAAGAGTTAAGAATTTGAATTGAGCTGCGGATAGGTCTTCCCCAGCAATTAGAGTGCGGTTGTCGCGAGATTGCATAACAGCCATGATTATTCCCCTTTATAGGATTTGTTAATAAGTGACTTGCCTGATTCAGTCTTTGCTACAGCAGCATAAGCCTTGGCATATTCACTTTTCTTTAGTTGATTTTCGTCCATGTAAGACTTTACGAGACTATCTAGTTTGTCAGCAGAGGTAGCGAACTCGCCGTCTACGTCGGACTTACCAAATTCTTTCATGGCGGCTTCAAAGGCAGCGTCAGCGGCTTTAAGTGCTTCCATAATTGCTTCATCTTCGTAAAACTTAGCTACGAGAGATTTAGCTACATCAGTTGCAAAATGTGGGAGAGCTTCCCCAGCACGTTTAGTCAACTCAATGTCAGCTTTTTCCAGAGATGCAGCTTCAAGAGCTTTCAACACTGGTGCTGGGATGTCTGATTTAACAACCATCTCACCTTCGATGTCCATCATCTCTACTTCAGCTTTCTTTTCGATAGCATCAGCTTTAATAATGTAACCCTCTTCAATAAGACCCTTACGTAGTGACTCATTCTCAGCTTTAAGTTCATCGACTTCAGCTTGTAGTGGGTTGACTTCTTCAGTTACTTCTTCAGCAACTTCTTCCGTGTCTATTTCCAAAGCCTTCATAGCTTCTTCACGACCACAGCCTTTGTCGTCCATGTACGCCTTTACTTTGGCTTCCATTTCATCTGTCATTTTATTAAGTTCCTCTTCGGAAGTGTCACGCTTAAAGAGAGAGACCATTGCCTGCGCATTGGCTGGGCGATCCACTAAGGAAAGCTCCGTAAGCTGTAACTTTTTTAAGAGATTGGGCAAGTTATATCTCCTCTTTGATAGCTTTTCCACCAATGGAAAATGCTGCTAATTCACCAGATTTGACCATAGCCCAGACATCATCATCGAATACTTTGTAAGCGACAACCCATCCTTCCCGATCAGACTGGATACCGAGAGAATCACCAATTTCTTTAGTGATTGGGAGAGAGTGAACTACTGTTCCTACTTGCTCCCCAATGTGCATGGCCTTGCCGACCCGCACATGCTCCATAAATTCATTCACTGCTTTAACTAGAGTGTCAGCTTCGATCATGTCGTCTTGACGATCTACTACTGGTTCACCATTTTCAGTGATAACTGAGGCCCAACCGTAAACCATACGTTGTTCGTCGTCAGTCTTAAGTATTTTACCTTCAATGTTCTTTGTCATTTCACTCACCGATGTATCTGAAATTTCAACCTTGAGTATCTCTGCTACAACAGCTCTGAGAGCCTCTAGGCTGTCCACTGAGGAGGCTTCTTCCATCTCTGGGTTACTTCCTCCCAGAAAGGCTAGATAAGCCTCGTGTGAAGCTGCTGGCATATATACCGCTTGACCGTCATAGTCATAGACATGAGTTACGCCATCAAGACCCATTGCAGTAGAGCGAACCCTAGCTTCAGCCTCAGTAGTAAATACGTCTGTTGCGTACTGTCCTTTAAGAATATTCAATGGTTTGGCCTCGCGTTGTCTACTAGAATTATATCGAAGTTACAGGATACTCGTGTGTTAGCATTCTCAACCTCATAAACGATCAAATCAAGATCGGTCTTCTCGGTTAATCGAAGAGGTACAGTGAAATTATAACGGTAGTTGCTCTCATATAATTCAGTTAAGTGCTTAATCCTGAAAGACCTGCCAAACTCTCTTGCGTACAACCTACACTGAGCATCCCTACCCTTGTTCACAGAGAAGTCTAAGTTAGTCAGGTAAGCAGTGAAACCTGCAGGAACTGTGTAGATTGCCATCAGGGTTTGAGATAAAGTAGGATCAACCTGAGCTACTACAACTCCTGTACCACTTACAGTTCTAGCTGTAACAGTACCTGCGTTAATAGTTCCGTGATTGTACTCTATGCGGTAGATACGCTTGAACTGATTAACTGTAGCAACTGCTGTTTGACCAGCCATCTGAACAGTCTCAGTTAAGGGTAGGTAGTTGGCATCAAGACCCTCAAGTAAAACAGTGTCTGTGTCGCCAGTGTCTGTTGAGATAAGGTATAGCGTCTCAGGAGCATCTAAAGCAGACCAAGGGTAAAGACCTCCAGCACTCCAGATACTCTCAGGGTCAGTGCTAGTGTTTATGTTAAAGTTAGCACCAAACTTCTGTAGGGAGGAGTAGTAATTAACGTCCCCTTGGGCAATAGCTAAGGGGTCATGCTGATATAATAACTTTGACCAAGTTGTCATTAGTCTTCACCTTCATCTTCGGTATCAACTACTACGCTATGGTCATACTCTAGTTCAGCTATGCTCATAAGGTCACCGATAACCTCTGGGTGAGACGACACATCAATGCCTGCACCATTAAGGTTACGAAGGAACGAAGAAATCTCACGAAGGTCGTGCGGAGCTACATCTCCAGCTACAATGCTTGGCATCAGGTCATAGTTAAGACCATTTAACTGCCATAGACGTTCAACCAACTGCTTGTTTAGAACATCTACGATTGCTTGTATATAACTCTCTAGCGCACGTAGGAATAAGTCTGTCTTAGACTTGGACAAGGCATAGGAGCCACCTGATGTACCAAGAAGAAGAAACTCAGATAGTACACTACGAGCGATATCATGCTGGTAACGACTGACTATAGGGCCGATTTCGATGTTACGTTTACCGTTAGAAGCCATTAGTTCAATGTCAACTAGACGTGTGGTAGATGGCGATCCATCTTTGTCAGGGTAGGTATCAGAAGGTAGTACAATGTAACCTTGCTCGTTGAACTTAACATCACGTAGGATTTGCTGTAGATCATGCACAAAGCCTGTCTGTGCAACTGAGGCATCATTAGATAGATACTCAGCAGGAATGCGTGCAACAGGGATACCTGCTAGCTCTCTTTCCACTGCAATAGCTTCGATAGCTTGTAGGTTATTAAGATACTCATAAGAAGTATAAGCGTTACGAAGGATAGAACGACCACTTGGGTCTCCATTAAGAGAGGTTGTTCTATAGTAAATAGATTTATTAAGGGGGATGTAGTTATTACCATTAGAAAAGCCTACCGATTGTTGGATTCCTAAGACTTCACCAGTCTTCTGGTTAACGTCGAACTTGTTAATAGTCCAAGGCGCACGAGAAGCTATCTTCTTGACACCTAAGCGTCCGTCTGTGTACTTCGAGTGCTTCTTATCAGAACGCTCAGTAGGGCCAACTCTACGTTTGTATATAACTTCAAACCAACTAAAGCCATACGACAAATAAGATAAGGATTCAGCAACGTGGTCATCGAGAGTATGATCCATGTCATCAAGTACACTCTTAACGAAGTCAGCTTCTACTTTAGCAGCAGGGGTATCATCAACAGGCTTAACAGTAAGTTCAACATCACGAAGGATTTGCTCAACAGAATACATGACAGCACCAATGGTGGCATCGTTGTCACGCATCTCACGATACTTACGTATAGCTTTATTGCCACGTAAATCAGGTAGGAACTCATCCGCTCTGATCTGTCCGTTGTGCGTGTTATCACCAGCGACACCAAGTGTCTGCGTAGCTTTACCCTCTGAGAGCTTCTTCATTGTGTCTGTTACCTTTTGACATGTTCACGCTGGCAGGTAGTAATTGTAAGTTCCAAGGAACATGTAGTCCACAAACGTCCTTGCCAGCTAGGGGAACAATATGGTCAACATGATAACTAATGTTGCAGAGCTTCTCAAACTTCTTAGCTAGTACGTACATCGCCTTGATGTCATCGTTTTGCTCTTCAGTCAGCCATGCTGGTGTTGCGTTCTTCTTACTAGCGTGATACTTCATCCACGAAGCGTTACAAAGACCACGGTTGGCCTTCTTATACTCAGAGTGCTTTTCATTTAGCTCTTCACGGTTAGCTTTACGATACCGCGTCTGAGCGTCAATCTTTGCTTCGTGTGTGATAGACTTCTTATTCTGTGCCAGAGTGCATGACTTACATTCAGACCGTGGATTACCCTTACGCATATAGAATAAGGATAAGTCCTTCTCTGCATTACAAGCAGTACAAGTCTTCATTTGGTAAGTCCTTTCGCACTACTGTAAGCTAGAGTAAGTTTAGGTTTAGAATAACCACCTAAACATAACTCTGTCAATGCCCATACAGCAGCATCAAGTCTATCGGGTGAACCAATACGACCTAGTGGCTCCCAAGTGCGGTATTGGGTCTCTAGCTCGTTGAGTGAAGCACCGTCAGGGGGGTTGGCTACATGTTTGACTAGACCGCGTTCATACAGGGCTGATATAGGCTCTGCACGGGCGTACTTACCACGAGAAGCTCTAACAGCTTTATATGCTACGTTGTCGTCTATATTGTGTATAGTAATCTTCACAAGATCACCACCCTGATTGACCTCGGCTACAATACGGTCAGCTTCGTACTGGTGATATAATCGAATAGCTTTCTCTGCCCATCCTTGTGGAGAGAGTTTATCTGTGTAATCGCCTAAGACATAAGCAATGCCGTTAATGTCTAAACCTGCAACAACAATACCTGTCATGTCACTCTCAGCATTAGCTGTAACAGCAGGGTCAAGTGCAACGACAATACGTGTCAGGTCTGGTACATCTTCGTGTTTAATACTAGCAGCATCTAATGTATCTGAAGTCCATAGTGCGCCTTCAGCTTCCTCTAGTACCTCAGCATAAAGCTCCTGTCTACCGAGACGAGTTCCTTCGTACTGCTCTTTAACAGCAACAAGGTAGGTATCAGCTAGGTTTGCAGCGTTATCAAAAGTAGTCCCACTCGTAACGACAGTCTTCGGGTTCTTGAGTAGCTCACGCATTAGCTTAGTTGGCTTGGGGGTTGTTGTAACGCACACTCGTGGGTGCTTACCTAGACGTAGACAGAACTGGAGCATCTGCCATGTATCAATATCTTTGTTCCAAGCAGCCAGCTCATCACACCATGCAGCGGAGAACTGAGGGCCACGTAAACGCTCAGGTTCCTCTGCCGAGTAGAACTCAACCTTAGCTCCGTTAGCCCACGTAAGACTTCTCTTGGTAGGAGACCACTCAGGAAAGCCCATGTGCTTGCCCTTGCTGTCCTTATCATGCTTCCAGCATACCGATAAAAAGCCACTCTCGCCTTTAACCATAACACGTTCAATGTCTGAGTTAGTAGACGCTACACAGGCTATACGCTTATGTCCTAGCTTGACTTGCTCTCGTACCCACTCAGCACCACAACGTGTCTTACCGAATCCACGACCAGCATTGATTAACCATGTATTCCAGTCACTGTCAGGGGGAGGAAACTGTGCGTCTCTACCCCAGAAGCTCCAGTCATGCTGCAGCTCGTCTACCTTGACTGGCCCTAACTGAGTGAATAACTTCTTGACTTTATCCGCTGGTAGCTCTCTGAGTGTTTCAGCGGTTATCTTCCTGTTCGTCTTCATCGGGTTCAAATCCTAGCAAGTTCATAAGTTGATCTGCTGCTGAGACATCAAGTTCGGGATCAATCTCTTGTTCAACTTCATTAGTAGTATTCTGTGGAGACCAACCTGCTTTAGATCGTAGGAATAACTCTTGGCTCTTCCAAGTAATACCATCCTGTACATCTCCGTATAAGGCTTGGTCTATCACTCGTTTACCTACTGCACCATTAATGCGAGTACGCTCTTGTTCCATTGCTGGGCCGTAGTGCTTGTACAAAGTAGATAAGCTACGAGGTGCATCTTGTAAGTGTTGGATAGAAGTAATGATCTGACGGATAGAAACTCCACCCTGAATCAGTTCAAGTACAGCCTTCTCGACATTCTTACTGTAATTTAACTTCTCAGCCATAACGACAATCTTTCTGTTAACGACAATGTGGATGATCTCTTAGGAAGGTAATCCAGATTCCATTTGAATAAGTTCCCCAAGTCCATCGGCAGGATCACGTCTCAGCTATACTGATGTTGATAAGGTTCATCTTGGTTGGACTGGGGAGGGTGTGTTATACCTGAGTTAATACCTCAAAGATATAACAACAATCAGTTATACAACTAGGTGGTTATATAATCTTGTTGAGTAACTATAGTTATACTTAAGTTATTTATAACTTGTTGTGGTTATAGTTTCTTAAGAGATAACTTAAGTTAGTAACCTTACTTACCTATATAGACATAAATTACGTTCCCGCAAGTAGATTTTTCAACTATTTTATATGTAGTTGATAACACACGATTCTTTTTTGTATTTTTTTTGGTGGTATTGGTACTCAAAAGTAGTAACCTGTGTGTAACTGTGACATATAAGTCACTACTAAAGTAAATCTTTGTTTTGGATTTAGGTGGTGTTAACGGGCCACCCCCGAATCACCCCGTATAAAATAGGGGTTCCACGTTTGTAAACCCCCATGATGATCACGAATTGTTACAGTTTGTTACAGGTTATCACGAGAAAGTAGTTCAATGTTAAACTAAAAGTAGTTCAATGTTAAACTAAGTGTTGCACAAATGTTACACCAATGAATTATTATGGGGTATTCAAAAGAAAAACCTTGACGAGGATAGAGGAATCGCCCCCACCCTAACACCGATTCGTGGGTTGCTGTGTTATCACATTGGACTAAATCCCCTGTGATAAACAAGCAACAACCGATTGATTAACCTACATTACCCTTTGCTAAATGCGAGAAGGTAAACTTGCGGTATACTAATTGCGAATCATTTTCACACATCGCTTGCCAGATTGACTCGCTTTGATTGTGCTGTCTGAAGCTGTTAAAATACGGGCGTACGCTACAACCCGTTGTATCATAGAATCTTAGGCCATTAAAACGCGCCGTAAAGCCTTGGGTTATGCGGTTGAAATATCGGCACTCGCCATTGCCAGATTTAACGCTAATTAAAACTTTATTGTCTAGTATACCCATTATATTGACTCCTTTTGAATCCGCTCGAATTTCATAAACAAAACTTGGTGGTAAACAGGTGCCCACGCCCTGCCGAAAACTTTACGGCGAAGTTCTTCTATGTTGTCCGCCTCTTCGTATCCGCCACCATACTCGCGCCAGCTTGCAGAATAAACTGTTGTTGTTGTTTTATCGGTCATTATTTGACTCCAAATATAAAAGGACTAGGCCAGAAACTGGTATAAACAGGATCAAACCCGCGCCTAAGTAATCACCGAGTCCAGCCAGTAGGATTGACAGAAATACGCCCGCGAATATTAGAAATGAAAGGATCATTGTGATAATGAAATTGTACATTCGTTGTTCTCCGTTTGTTTGTTTATATGATCTTTATAGTGATGATTCGGGGTGGTGTCCACTGAAAAAACAGGGGGGCAACCAATAAAGATTCAACCCCCCCAAAGTTACCCGTGGTCACAGGATTCTTTAGACGTTGTGGATGCGCTTCCAAGTTACCCAAGTCGCGGCTTGCATTTCAAACGCCGTCATTCCGTGGCGCTTGCCTGCCTTACTATAGGCCGCTTGCAATTCTTTGCGCAGTTTCTTGCCAATGCTTGGCACCTCTTGCATAGTCCTACGATCAGCGTTTGCGATGCACCACGCATGACCATCGATCACACAAACGTCTTGCCCCATAATGCACAAGAAAAAATCCGTTATCTTGGGGCCGTTTAATGTCTTGGCTATTGCGTCAATCTCTTGTGATACGCCATTGGAAAGAATAAACCACGCCTTGTCGCGCATTGTCTTATAGGTGCAGGGGGCCGTATCTTCAACATATCCGCCGCTTGTGAATGTTTGCAACATATTGTCAGCATCAATCAAATTGCGTTCCCAACGGTTTGTTGGTGACAACGCCGCCACAACACCAACAACGATTGCAAGCGGCAATTCG
>Ga0209532_1002356_pt1 | contig 13481 bp, 12 predicted proteins | sample COG_02_FD_184746 | JGI IMG/M metagenome (GOLD analysis project Ga0209532, IMG submission 184746) | Pelagic Microbial community sample from North Sea - COGITO 998_met_02 (SPAdes) (version 2) | ecosystem: Environmental > Aquatic > Marine > Neritic zone/Coastal water | place: Helgoland, sampling... | reverse complement strand
ACGTGAAAACAAGGACATATCATATGCTGATAAAATGTACTTACTTGTTAAATACCCCCCCACAGGTCCCACAGGTCCCACAGGTCCCACGGGTCCCACCACATACCCCACAGGTTTCACAGGTCCAGCAGGTTTCACAGGTCTCACAGGTCTCACAGGTCCCACAGGTCCCACGGGTCCCACGGCCCATACAGACCCCACAGAACCAATAGTTGATAACATAACAACGAAAAAAAGGCAACCGTATCTTGTTTGGATAGCTATGTGTTCAATAATGGGTATTATGATTATTATCGCAATACTAATGTCAAGCAAAAGGATACGTTTTACGTAATGATTTTATGTCACCAGGTGATAAACTCGAATTGTTCTGTGTATGTATTCCGTTCAAAGTCCATGAAGGGTCGTATTTATAATGCATTATACTAGTGATGTCGTAAACAGCTTCTTGTACTTCATGCTCTCCGTATGGATTTACAATATTATCCATAATTTCTTTATATGTCCAATCAGCTAAATCACTTACAACTTTATCTACATCCCACTGTATATCAACATACGGACTTTGATGCTCATGGCCCCATGGTCCAATTGCATGACCGAATTCATGTAATACAACACCGATACCGGTGTTAGTTACTGCGATATTCATTGTTGGTAACGTTTGGTCATATACACTCCATGCATCTGTACCAATGAAAGACCATGATCCATTGTTGTTGCGGTCAAACGTTACACGTATATCGGCAGGTTCGTTTGGATCTGTTACAAATTTCAGAGTTAAGTTTATATATGGCTGGTAGTTTTGTAATATGGATTCAATTACCCAGTAATGTAAAATTTGATGACCATTCAAAAATTTTATTTTCAATATATAGTTTTGTGGCCACTCTTTGTTTAATAGAGCAATTGCATTTAATTTAGTCGTGGTCTGAGCATGTATTTTTTCTGTTTGTTGGAATCCTGTTGGTGACGCATCGATACAAAAATATGCATCAACCATGTTTAAGTATTAAAAACATTTGTGATTACTTGATTATAATGCATTTGAATATTGTATGGTGATCTACATTTTAAAAGTGAAAGTAAATCCTGCGGGTCTGTAATATTATTTTTCTTCACGTATACAGATACTGCATTACATATACAAATGGAATTCACGCAACGCCCTTGATATAATCCGTACGTCACTGGGCTATTTACTAGTTCTGTATTTGTTGGCAAATTTACAAATCCATTAGGTACCTGTACAATTCCTAGCCATCGCTTAGTAACTTTAAATTTAGAAAACCAGTTAAGTAAACTTTGATTGAATGTTGCACTACATGCCCCAGAACAAAGCACATTCTTTAGAGAAATAAACTTTTGATTTTGAGGTGAAAATACATAAAAATGTTTCCAAATACATGTACTGTCGGAATATATAGACCAGTCAATAACCGTTGCATGGTTGATATGTAGATATTTCTTACATTTGATAATATAATGTACAATATCACGGTAGTATGTGAATGCATCAAAAATCAATCCGGTTGTGATATCTAATATCAAAAACCGTAATTGGTTCGATTTGAAAAAGAATCCAAGTATTATTACCCAGTATTGTACTGTTCCAACTACTAAACAAGCTAATCGTGGAGTTAAACAGCTAAGAGCATTCAGTATTGATATACGAACCATAGAAGGGTATATAGGGGTAATTAATGATCTACCTGTAGGTGTAACGATTGCAGTTATACTGTTTTCAGTATTTAGCGTTTGTTCATTGGGTGCAGTGTGTTCAGTGTGTTCAGTGTGTTCAGGGTGTTCAGTGTGTTCAGGGTGTTCAGTGTGTTTAGTGGGTGCAGTGGGTGCAGTGGGTGCAGTGGGTGCAGTGTGTTCAGTGTGTTCAGTGTGTGCAGTGTGTTCAGTGTGTACAGTGGGTTCAGTACTTTGCGTATATTCATTTTTAACTTCTGACATATCCAGCGCTGGTAGTAATTGTATATCCACCAAAAAGTCATCGACGTTACTTGCAAGCATTTGGGTTATATTGACATGTTCTGTATATATGCATCGTATTGTATTTTTTCTATCATAATCTATACATAACTATCGGTTGAATTAAAAATCATAAAGTACTACGATAAGTATTTTCAGATTATAACATGATAGCTGATGATAGTGATGTGGGTACATGTAGAATATGTAGACATATGATAGTTGGTAATATATCAATGATTCCATTGAGTGGCTGTTTCAATACTCAAGTCGATAACAATGTGGTTTTTGCAAAGCCTGCTACAATTCCATTGATGGAAACTGCTGCTCGTCTATTATATAAACATATGAACTGGACTACATATTCAGCATACGCAATAACGTTTGCAATCGCGCTGACCACCGGAGCACCTATTTCTGATTTTGTACACGTAATCAACAACAATTTTAACCTACATGTAGTACAAGAAGTGTTGTCATTGGTCACACCCAATATCATTATACAAATGATTGACCAGTCAGTCAGTGCCAGGTTTTTCATAAAGTGGTGTCTACGTGTACACCCTAGCATAGTTGCAGAGTTTGTCAGTCACGTACCCCAATTCACGCCTACTACATCTCGAGATATATTTAATATATTAGTATTCGGATCATATTATTTACAAAAACCCGCGATATCCAAACTGTTGAATCACTTGACGTACCCATCTACAGAAAATGAATGGGTAAGTTTTATTGGTTATTTCGACATGTCGTATATGCCTAAATATGTCAAAGTTATGCATTTGCTTCCTGTCGATACGCAACGCACGTTGGCACAATGTTTACTAAAGAATCATTTACGATTCGCGCAATGTCCTAGCATCAACAAAGTTAAATACACAGGCCCGGTTACCCGTAACCATCACAAGCGTATTAACAACTTCAGGTGGAAACAAGAAATAAAACATAATATCATGGGAACTGGCTCTGAGTTTATACATAGCGGCTATGTTTCATGTTTTATACAATGGATGAATGAGGATCAATTACTGAAAATATGGGAAAACATGTATTTGCAAATGTCATGTATTGCTTATTGTAATGAGGTATGCGATGAGTGTACCTTCACATACACTTGTAATCTTCATAGACGCCCTATTATTATTTTCCCCGTGTGCTTGGAATTCTGGGACACCACCACAATGAAGACTACGGTATCAAGGATTGCTCATAGATTATGCTTTGAAAATAACAAACGCGTGGAAACTATTTTGTTTTTAACTAAATTCATCAATCTCAACGAGTGTTTAGATAAACGCAAGCGCTATGATGATAACTACAATTGCTGCGCAGCTCTGGTATACGTACTTCGATTACAACAGAGAATACTAGTTGATTCCTTTGATCAACATGTCACGACGACAGTTTTTGATATTGGGAAACGATGTAACACAAATAAATTCACAAGTGTGGCTGAGTTTAATCAGATGTTTATGACAGATTTGTGTTATGCAAAAAAGTTTATTTCAAACACTGCAATTATGTACTTATCACAACAATTCCAGTGTACAGTGAACGAAACTGATATACTACGAAAAATGTTCAATGTAAATATACTACCGTATCAGAATACAAAAGTCGATGTCAACGGGGTATTATATGTATTCAACTGGCAAGTTGTGAGTGGATATAAATATTTGAAATGCATTGGTCATATATAATGACGCGCTATATTGAAGTTCTGATTTTAGCTTCATTAAAAACAACATGGAGTTATGTATAGAACTCATTCAATCATGCAGACCATACCACGCCATTTCAAAGCAGCGCGATACCGTATACATCAAATATGGTTGTTACATAATGGACACCACCACATGTTCCTGAAGTTTAGCGTAAATACTGATTCAGATCATTTAGACATTACTAGAATCCGACCACTTTATAAACACATAGAAGTTACACAGATGTATCACCGGAAATTGACAGATACATGGGTGTATAGTTTGAAATCGCCGCATATTACCATTGTAGCAAAAATATACAAAATTAGAAATTTCACAACTAACTGCATTCACCAACACGACCTTGAAATTAGATATTTAGTACTACTAAGTCGTCTAGTGGAGGATTCTGTATGCCCTCATATATTACTCCCAATTGGTCGCCTGAAACATACAGGTTCATTTATGCAAACCATATTCCCAGGTGTATTTCAGAGCCACTCTTATTATATGTTAATTTTAACGGAGTTTGCAGATATGTCATTAACCCAGTTCGCACAAACGAAATGCACAGAATACCAAATAAAATCCGTTTTATTCCAAGTTATATATACATTATTATCAATTCAGCATTATTTGCCATCATTTAGACATAACGACTTGCATATGTCAAACGTGCTAATACAAGAAATCAACGTAAATAAGATAACACCTTTGGTAAAGGGATATGCGCCATATACACAGTACAGCACTCCAGATGGGAAGCATTTCTGGTTAAACATATCAAAATGTAAATTTCGGGTTTTATTGTGCGACATGTTTTATGCTTCTTCGTATTGTGAAAACGAGACCCTTACGCCTCATTCAAGCAACGGTCCCAAATACATACGAAACGTATACTGTGACATCCATAAGTTTATTGACAGCTGTGAATTCGTCATTAACAAGATCGGTAGATTGAAAAACAAAGAAATACGAAAGTTTTTCAACTATGTAGTTCCGAAGAGCTCAAAATGCGCTCCATATAACAAGAAATATCAGTCACCACAATCCATACTACATACACCATATACAGTATTATCACATAAATATTTTGATATATTCCGTAAACCCCCTAAAGAAAAACATATTATATTTAAACATTACAAAACAAAGTAGTAGGTAATCGACACCAATGAAAACAACATGTTTAATATCAGTTTGTCACAGTCAACTGATGATTTGACGTGCATTTTGAAGTAGCCACGTTTCTCTAGCTTTTCCGTCAACACTTACCGTTATATACAGTATGGTGTCGTATGTAGTGATAGTATACCCATGATTTATATCGCTGAGTATACTCACAACACACACATTTCCATTTGTGAAAATCGCAATTATGTATACATCCTGCTATCTGTGACGAGACTATTCGTTTACATTTACAGCCATATTTATGATTTGGTACAACAATGTCGTCATATATTTCATCATTAACATACGTAGGCATGAATTATAATTAAATCAGAACACATGTACCTTTCGTATATTTCTATCTGTTTGAGTATTTTTCGCTGTAAAAACCTATAAAAACCTATATTTAAGTGTTCTTTCGATCGCCCCATTAGCGTAGCCCGCTAGACCTGTTTAAATTTTAAGTATGGGTTTGTCATAGAAGTTCCATTTACAGCAATGTTAGTTAACCTCCCAATATATCCATCCAAGCTATTATCTTGCTTGTTACCGTTACCTGGTACACTAATAGGATCCCATGCGTTCACAAACAGCGTTTTTCGGGGATTTACTTCAGCAATGGCATCAGGAAAATACCCTATATCAAAAAACTCATCTGTTTCATTCAATAGATTCAATGCTGTTGTACCATATGATCCCATGAACACAGTTTTTACCTGGTCTTTAGTGGTATTGTAAACCTTCTGGAACGCAGGAACCCAAACATTTCGCTGAAACCCTGTGGGACCTAACTTTTTCCCCTTTTCCATGTACAATTTAGCAAAGTTATTAGCGCCGACAAGAGACATTACTACGGTGTCTGCTTTTATATCTTTCGCACATGCGTAAATCTTTTTGAAGATTTCAACGTATGAATTGATCAACTCTTTCCTTATGTCTGCCTTTTGCATTAAGTAAGAGTAATCTGGTTGCCGTTTACTGTCAAATGCATAACCAATTGAGTTGATTATATGAATTTTAGTACTCATACTACGTTTTCCGTTGACTGTCATGTCTACAAACGTTGGCGTGTACACTGCAATGTTGGGTGCTAGCTTTAAATTCTGTGAATAGTATGATTTATAGTACCCATCCGACCACCCAAACTCTTTCGCCAGCTTTCCTCTATTGTAATACTGATTGGTTGTAATATTTACGGGCTCTCGCTTCAGAGCAAGTTTCTTAACAGTGGACAGGTTTGCCCCTTTGGTGTAGTAAACAGTAGCAGGCTTCATCAAGACGTCAAAGTGTTTAGAAACCGTTGGAATAACCCAGCTGGGGAACTCGTAACCGCTATTGTATATACCGCGCAGTGTTTGCATCTTCTTTATTGACTTTGCCTTTATGGAATCCGTGTTGGATTTCGGTATTTTTTGTCTCTTGTCTGGCTTAAATTTAGGTTCGGGGGTTTTTCGTTTCTTTCTTTCGGGCACTTTGGTCTTTTTACTTTCGGGCACTTTTGTCTTTTTACTTTCGAGCACTTTGGTCTTTTTACTTTCGGGCACTTTGGTCTTTTTACTTTCGGGCACTTTGGTCTTTTTACTTTCGGGCACTTTGGTCTTTTTACTTTCGGGCACTTTGGTCTTTTTTACCCTTTTGCACGTGGGACGCGTAGTTGGCTTTACAGACTTTAAGTTGAGGGTCTCGGCTGCTAATCTGGAAATTCTTCTAGTAACTGTACAGCCTGTAGGTGGTACTTTTCTCCTAATATAAAACCTGCTTTTGGTTTGCCAGAAGTCATTCACAGAAGATTTTTTGATGTTGAGTTGTGTCATTTAACAATGGAGATTATAATAGTTTTCTCGGATATACCCCGTCTACAGCACATTCACAATATCTGCACTCAAATATCTTGTTACAACCAAAATTGTGTGTGATGACCCCGAAAAAACAGTTGGTTAGTCATAAGCGATGTTCAACCCATCCAGCCTGTCACATTCAGCTGAAAGCTTCCTGATATGAGCCGCTTGTCGTTCACAGGTGTTCGATAATTCACTGACCGTTTCTTTTAGCTCGTCACGTTCATACTCGATGCTCTCTATTTCAGAAACCATCCCATCAATACGGATTTGTCGTTCTGAAAGTTCATATTCATTCTCGTAGTTGATGTACTCCAGGTTATGTATTTCCTGTTCAAGTCCTTCTATTATGTCTTCTATATTTTCATTGTATGCATTCAGCTTACGCATCCAGTATCCTATCTCAGAGTTCAACAACTTTACATTAGTCTCTATATAAGGGCGTACCTTATTCAGGCCACCAAGCTGGTAGCTTATATTGGATTGTTGTAACTTTTCATCAGCCGTGTCCAGCATCTGCGTCAAACAAGCAACTTGGGATTTGTAGATATTGTTACCATGAAGTAATTCCACACGGTTAGCAGATACATTATTCCCCATTTTTAGTAATACCAAAACATATTTGTACACGCATGGCAAATGTAATGAAAAATAGCATTCACAATTTAGTGAAGCTATCGCGATCGTTATACCCTAACATCAATTGTATCTGTATCTATTACTTTTCCTATGACGGTATCGCGTGTAGTTATGTCGCCTTTGTATTTGTAATCTATACCAAATAAAGGATTTACTATTACGAATTGTCCAGGTATTAGTAGTTTTGATGATTCATATCGGAAGTTACCACGGAATTTAATACTAGTTTGCATATTAGCGATGGTTTTCTGTTCATTTATACCAATAATTGCGCTTTTGTTTCTAGTGTCAAAATAATAAAAACGACCAAAGTCTATATCATCAGTGTCATCTAATGGAGCCGAGCAGATGATGTTTGTGTGATTGATTACCACGGCTGTGCCAAATCGTACATGTGCAAGTGTACTCGGAGTTAACTGGTATGTTTTAACCCAACGAGATCCGTTAAATTCGTATACATATGCGACATCATTAATATGATTTGTACAAACGACTATATTGCTAGATACGCATATGTTGTTACATATATCATCAAGATTTTGTTCGATTGTCCAATACGAATTGTCAGATTTATAAATAGAAGGGCATGTACTATCACTCTGGACTGCAAGCTTGTCTCGGTATGCTGATACTACTGTATCTATTCCATGATCATACATCGTCTGTTTTACGTTCCAGGGTTCACAGTTGTCAAATAAAGTTACTGTTCCACTAGTTCGCGCAGACACTGCAATAGTAGCATCACAAATCGCAACAGAATAGCCGAAATTAATACCATCTGATATATCATTGAGTTTGGTCTGTATTACCCATGATGACCCAACGTTCTTGTATACGTATACGGTGTCTGCTAGTGGTGCACCGACAACCATTAAATCACCAACAAGATCGTTTGCATATCCAAATTCATCACCACATTTACCATCGATTGTTGTGATTATTGCTGTCTGTGTCCATGTATCTAATAAATCAAAAACATAAATAGCACCCTTGTTGTTATTCGCAAACTTTGCACCAACAGCGATGCGTGTGTTATATATAGACACCGATGACCCAAATTGATGGCCGAATCCTTGATCCGATGCAACTAATGTTTGATCAATTGATAATGTACCATTTTGATTCCTATACACATCTACTAACCCAGATGATAATTTTTTCAGAGGAGCAGCTAAAAGTATATATAACCCACTCATTGCTAGTACATTACGGTTTATATCTGCTAATGATGTAACTGATGACGTTATCGCTCGTGACTCGTGTAGACCAGTGTTATCACCGACAAATACTCTTCCATTTGATTGGATGATACATGGTTGGCCTATTGTAGAGTTTGTGTTAGCAGCAATCAATGTAATTATGCCAGACTCGGCCATTTTTACACATTAAGCAATATAATAATAATAAAACACATGACACGCGGACGCCAGAAAAGAAAAAAAGTTACATTTGCACCTAACCTACCAAAACATTCATATAACGCGACGCAGTACATAAGGGTAAAGCCAAGACAAATATGACGCAACAGTACCTCGCTGCTCTAGTAATTTGTCAACTGGTAAAGAGTTACGCTATTGGATTCGTTTACAGGAGGACATACATAAGCAATGTATTGCAACTAATAAATGGTGCCATTTGTAAATATTTAAATACGATGTGTAACTAAACAATTATGTATTGGTTTACATAAATGCCGTTGACGAAACGTACACTATTAGATGTTTGGTGTACAAAAGGTAGCAGGGACCCATTGAAACGTTTTTACTACTACAGCTTCCGTGGTGATAACAAACGCGTTACAAAACGCGTAAGTTGTGATAAATATAAAGTATTAAGTAGCAAATGCAAAACACGCAAAAGTCTAGGTGTTAATATTCAGGACTTTTCCCCAGAAGCTCTACAACAGTTTGTAAAAGCAGTTAATAAACCAACCAACAGACCAACTAACAAACCAAACAGTACAAAGTTTTGGGAAACTCTTAAGAAGCAGCAGAAAACAACCTCACCTAAAAAAGACCCAAACGCTACCAGGAGGACACGTAAAAAGAACATAGGTAAACCAACGAGCAAACCAACAACCAACAAACCAAGAACAACAACAACGAACAAAGCAAACCATAAAAAATATTGGGAAACTCTTAAGAAGCAGCAGAAAACAACCTCACCGAGAAAAAACCCAAACGCTAAACCAACGAGCAAACCAACAACCAACAAACCAAGAACAACAACAACGAACAAAGCAAACCATAAAAAGGAAACTCTTAAGAATCAGCAGAAAACAACCTCACAGAAAAAAAAGTCAAACGCTGCCACAAATGCAGATTACACAAACCCAGTTCGTGTAGAATCTCATTCCGTTGAAAACGTATACCGTCCGAAAAAGGGTCGAAGAATACAACCACAAAATTCAATCAACCCAGAGCCGCATGTCGCCAATGGTAAAACCGGGAAGAACAATTTCGCCAACCTAGAAGACTTAAAGCGACCTTTAGACAAACAAGAAGATGATTATAATCAAATATATCGAAAATATGAAGATCTAAAGAAAAAGGATCAATATGATACAATAAACGAAGAATATAAAAATATGAACCGCTCAGATTTACCAGAACATTTACGCTTTTCTGATGAGTATGATAAAATTAGAGAAGCCATTCGAAAACGAGGCGGAACTATTGGGGCTGGTGGGGTGCTGAAGCCCGCCAGAAGCACGAACAACTCAATAGATAAAGTAGTTGAGAAATGGGAAGCACTGGCAAAACAGAGAAAGAATAAAAAGAAATGAAAATACACAGAAATGAAAATAGATGATTTTAATTGATATACTTTCACATCGTGACCATTGCAATCCGATGGAGATTAAAACGTATACCAGCCATACCCGGGCTGCCGTAGTTATAAAACAGCGCGTCTGCTGTTCCATTTGCCTGGATATGAGTTGATTTTCTAATGAATTGTGGCTTTTCCATCAAGCGGATTCCATTATGTAGCCACACACAGTTAGGGCTTTGTGCAATGTGAATATAATACACAAGAGGCGTGGGTGCAAATCTCATGTGAGGGAAATGATGTTTCAAGATATTCTCAGAAATTGCATTAGTCCAGTCTGAAAACATTTGACGATCGTTTTCGTTCAAGATCGTCATGTGCTGCCAAACTGTATACTGGGACTCTACTTCTGTGTACGCATCGTATGGCACTGTACATATAGGTAGCTTAATGGCGTATTCTGAGTGTAACATGTACACATTATCAGTCGCAACCGAGCTAGGATCTGCGAGTGTCACAGTAGGAATATATTCATCTAACGTACCTGTAAATATAGCAGTACCACAATGTATGCCACCATATGCATTATTTAACGGGACCAAATCATTGAATATCTTAATTTCGTGACATTCTGGTATCAAGGTTAGGTCGTAATGTAACAAGTGTTGTTCTTGGACTTTCTTTGGTATGTTTGGTGCGATGTATGGTATATCGTACTTGATACGATCTACGGTTCTTGGTGATAGTGGCCATCCCAATGAATATTTTAGGTATTTAATTGCAGCTGCATTTAGCATAAATCCCTTAATTGCCACCTTTGCAAGTCGTATAGGTAGTATGGAAGAGAACTTCCCATTGGAACACTTGTGAGTTGCGTGATCGTAGTGAGCAGAACATAATCGAGTTAGCTGTTTTCCATCATATGCAGATTTCAAAAGATTCATATCGAATCTTTGTAGCAAATCATAAGTTGATATGGCTGGACTGATTATTATCTGGACTCGGCGCTGCCCGTATGTACCTACTGCAGTAATAACAGATTTACCAGAAAAACATATTAGTCGGCCGCTTTTTTTCAAAACCTCACACATATCATATAATATGATGTCTCTTTCTGTATTTTTTACGGATGATAATATAAATATGTCAATATCAGAAGATAATTGAAATTTAGACCATGGGCAAAATAGTTTGACCACTGATCCTCCAGCCACTATAACTCGATTCGGTTGTAAAAAGTTAAGCATTTGTTTGCTAATTCCTAATGTTTGGGATACCTTGTTATGCGTCGTATTGATTTTATCAAATTGAGATACCGTATCTGCATGAAAGGAAGCAAATAATAACCTATCCGTAAAAAATATTTGATCATTATTCATGATATTATTAATTAACTCGGTGTCAGTAGTTACGGTAGTTTGTAATACTTTAAATAAACCAAACAGTGTTCGAGGTTCTTCTATAATACTCGACGATTCTTCAACTAATCCGTTACATACGTTATAGAATTGACGAATATGTTCTTCGGTGGCAAAACAGTAGTCAAGGATATCTTTTGCTATATCTACTTGATATACACCATCTTTATAAAAGGTAGGTAGCTCCCCGTTCAGAATTTGTGACAGTATTCGTACAGTTTCTGGACTAACGACTGGCGTAAAACTAGTAGTTAGTAACGTGTTATGTTTGTGCTCCGTTGTATTATTGCAGCATAATGTGAAGCTATTTGTGTCGATAGCAGCAATGAACTTTAAGTCCAACGCGTTATGTACAATATACCGTTCATCATGTCCATCACATAAATAGAATTTCATTTCTGTGAACAGCGAGACGGACACGATTATAAGTTCAGTTAATATGATAGGAAATGTGTATACGTATGATAGATGATCAATTTAAAGGTATCAATCGCGCGTACGTCATCTGATGGTCCGAAATGCCTCTCATTTCAATTATTCTAGCAGATACACATTGTAAATTTTGAAGTACTATACAATAATCTAACTTCTTCTGCATCACTCTATCCGTATCACCATGAATAACTTGCACCCCTCCGATGCATTTTTGTATTAAGGTTGAATCTATAACATTTAAGTCACCTAGTAATAAATCGACATGGTATGAGCGTGTTATCTCTCGTATTAACTGGAGGTTCTGAATTGGAGCACTTGTCTTCAACCACGAATATGATGCTACATTATGGGTAACGGCTATTCTTATGTTACTGTATAGTTTACACAATAAAACACCTTTACGTGTAATAGAATCTGGGAACCCACCAAGGTATTTAAATTTGAAAAAGTTTTCAAATAATATTGGTACGACCGATAACACCATCAATCCACTTCGTTTTAATTCTGCGTGTGTCTGTGCCGATACGGAATATGGATACCACTTTCGTAATGATGATAGTATATTATTAATGATATTACTTGTCCAAGCTTCTTGTATACAAACCACAGTTGGTCTGATTGTTAATATTTTGTTACAAAATTGGGATACACGGTATATATCTGTAAACAATGGCAGTTGGTAGATATTCGATGAACATATGGTGAATGTATGATCAGACTGCATTGGTTTAATTGGGAAAATATTCTTTGTTGTAAATAGTAAATGTATGCAACAATGCAACCAGTTTACGACACTACCGAATTGCACTTTGCGTGGCCTGGTCTACAACTTAAGCAGCATGGAAAAAACACAGGGGTGATTGCAACGCAACAGATTAAACCGGGGACGTGTATACCTATGATTAATACACCATCCCAACTATCATGGTCCGTAAAATCACCGGAATGTATCACATTGTATATAAAAGAACTGTATCACAAAAAAGCTAACTGTATTCAGCATTCCACAAGTTTATTGGTAACCAAACTAATTGAAGTCGGTGAAGAGTTAACTTGGTGTAATATTCAAAAGTCTGCTAATGCTAAATGGCGCGGTATTGATGATTATCCGATAATGTATGCATAATTAATAAATGAGCTTGAAAACTTCAAATGTACCGAAAACTGTACAAGGGTTACAGCATACAAACCGGTCCAACATGAAAAGTAGTATGAATATCGGGAAATTAAAGTATGAGAAAGGTGATGCAATTTTATCTACCGCAACACGAAACATGTTACGCTATACTGATATTAAAAAAAACAGCCCCAGTAAGGCTTTTCTGAAAACTCGTACACTGAGCGGATCCAAGGATCTATCTGGACCTAGTAAGGCTTATCTCAAAACGCAAACACTGAGTGGATCCACGGATCTATCTGGCCCTAGTAAAGCTTTTCTCAAAAAGCAAGCACTGAGTGGATCCACGGATTTATCTGGACCTAGTAAGGCTTTTCTCAAAAAGCAAGCACTGAGTGGATCCACG
>Ga0209532_1002352_pt1 | contig 13501 bp, 6 predicted proteins | sample COG_02_FD_184746 | JGI IMG/M metagenome (GOLD analysis project Ga0209532, IMG submission 184746) | Pelagic Microbial community sample from North Sea - COGITO 998_met_02 (SPAdes) (version 2) | ecosystem: Environmental > Aquatic > Marine > Neritic zone/Coastal water | place: Helgoland, sampling... | reverse complement strand
CCCTGTTCCTCCGCCACTACCTATTTTAAATCAATGTGTTAGTGGTAATTTTAGTTTATACCCATCTACCTACCCATTAAAGATAAATGTGGTTACTGAGGTTTAGTCTTAAGGTGGTTTCTAACCCATGGGGGGGTAGGGACCGAGGGGGTAGCCCCCCACCCCCATCCTATAGGTGTTCCGTTTATAGCGACCCCAAAAATTATAAAATTGTAAAAATTAGCCGTATCAAGCTAAACTGTGCCGCTGCTCTCGCCGAGTGGCGTCAATTATTGAGCGCATAGATTTGGGTTATGCTAGTAATTTGATGCGAGTTCTCATTAAGTTGACAGCAACCCGAGGTGCTGTCTGGGCTCATAAGCTCGCTAGTTTGATTGGGTCCTAACGTGGGACTTCATCTAAGCCAAGCGTAGAGTGGCCATTGTATTCAATCTGAAATCTATTTGGAATTGTCCTTAAAAATATCGACCTTGGTCTCCAAACACTTTCTGAGAGAAAAGTCGTTTGCGCCAATTGAAAACCAACCTTCAGGCCTTTGATAAAAATCAAGTCCACGCCCGATCTTAACTGTCCATCCATTATCAATTCTAATTTCGCGATCGTGTAGAACGGTGTTTAGTTTCACGTCCAACAATACGTCCACTTCTAATAAACTTTGTTTTAGCTCATCCATCTTTTCTTCGAGAAGAGCCATGTCGGTCTTTTCATCATAGCTCGTAACGAGATCAATTCTCTGAATACCAGGATTTTTCACTACAGTTTCACAGAAACGGACGAAGTTAACAATTTGATGTTGCGTGCGTATGTAAGGATCTTCGATCACCAATGCTTTTGCATTTTGAAGATATGGGCCTACTATGGAGTCGTAGGTATGCCCGGTGTCCCCGTAATTTATTGAATAGTGACATTCTTTTAGAGTAAGTTCAGTTCCCCTCAGTGTTGAGGCGATGGATTGATCCACTTGTTCTGGAACGTCTTCAATTAACGTATTATCAATTTCAGAATCATCGCTATCATTCTCAGACAGCTGTCGCCTGTTAGGTTGCAAAGTTGCAGCGACCCCCTTGGTCTCAGGACAATGTACAAACACTTCGCGCCCAGCTTGATCAAAGTACGAAAGTTCAATTAGCGCAAACTCATCGTCCGGTTTACGCTTGTTCATCTGTTCTTTGATACGCCTACGGCTTTCTATGGCATACTCAGCATATTCAAAGAACTCTTCATCGCTCGGTGGGCCGTCGGGGTGTAGAATTTTTAGAAAGGCACAAAGCGTTTTTTTGATTCCCTTCTCGTCACGACCCTCAACAGCGCTACCAAGTTTCAGACGGCTGCTGACTTCCTCATACCTGTTGTTGTGCTTCAGCTGATAATGGAATGCCTCAGCTAGATAGTCGGTAATCAGACCAAAACGATCAGTTAGGTAGGCACTACTGGTTTTTGGCATTTCCCAACCTGGCAAATAGCACGCAAAACGGTCCATTACCGCCAAGTCGAACTGCGGGGGTAGCGGGAGGAATAAATCATGCTTTGCCGATCGAACAATCTGTTGGATGGATTGATCGATATTGCCTACAAAAGCCATGCTGGCGTTTGCGATGATTTCGACACCACGTGAGAAGCGTCCGTTCGCCATGAAGTCCTTCATTATTTGGATCGTATCCGGGTCCTTTATCTTGATACCACCGACCTCATCAAACGCCACGGTATCCCAGAACCCAACTAGTCCAATCTTCCCTCTAGCATTGTTGTAAAAGAGCGTTGCCTTTGTAGCTTGACCGCCACTGATCAACGTTGAGTAAGGTGAAAACTCGCTAAAAAAGTAAGACTTCCCCGTGCCCCTTGGGCCTAATTCCACAAAGTTAAAATTCGCTTCCGCCAAAGGAGCTAGGCGAGCAATGAAGTGGAGTTTTAAGCGAGGCGATAGCTTTTCAGGTTCCAGTCCAACTGTCCTAAGTACAGTATCAAGCCATTCATCTCGTGTAAGCTTTCCTCGTCCATCGCAATAAGCGTCGAAATTAAATCTGCTAAGCTGAATTGGTCGCAAATCTTCTACGTAAAACGCGTACTTATCTTCGTCGATATCATTATGGGCAATGGTAACTTCAGCCCAAATTCCACCTTCGAGCAGTCGGTCCGTATCGCGATAGAACTTTTCAGCGATGGCGACTTTCTGGGAGCCAAAATTTTCAAGCGCCGCCCAGTGCCGCTTATCTTTTTCGACATAACGTACATGAACTTTATCAATAAATTTGTGCTTGCCCTTGGTTGCCACTCGAGATTGAGCAGCATTAGCTTCATCTGGGCGCACATAGTTTTCGTCCAAAGTCGCTAAAACAGCCTCCATTCCCGCTTGAATTTCCGCAGGCTCATTGCTGGCGCAGTACCTGGCGAGCAGAAATTCAAGGACGAACGTCGGGACGTTGGTGCCCTTTTTAATTCTATGCAGTAAATCTTTGCGGACGACCTTTCCATCAAAAGTCTCGTTAAGCTTTCTGTCTAAATCGTCCATCTCCATTTCAAACTGCATAATCGGTCTCCAAAATAATGCTGGCGTAGGCTGTCATTGTGATTGGGTTGAACGCTTTGAGCGTGAACTTGCCCTCAAACTCCAAGTCCATTCTGATGGTGACCGGTTTCTGCTGCCCCGACTTTAGCGTTAGCGTCCCTGTTGCGGGATCAACCGGATCGCCCTTACGTGCTTCACCGACGACATTCCCCTTGTGATCATGTGCTTCCAAAAGGATTTCGAAATCGGCCCCTTGCGAGAACATGTCAGTGTTCTCGACGGCAAGATCGACTACAGGCAGCCGAGTTGTAATCCTCTTCGCACCGTTCTTGTAGGTTAGTTGCACGCTCGCCAAGGCTGGCTCTCGCTCTGCTTGGTCTTGAAGCGCAACGGTGATCGCAGGAACAATGGCTTCTTGCAGAGATGGGCCACCATGAAAGAAGCGCAGACCTCGTCGGTAAGGGGCCAAGCTGCGGGGCGCACCAAAGCAATCTATGTCGCCGCGAATTCCCAGCTTTTGAGCGCTCATCACCATATTCTGGGTGTCACCGCTTCCGGTTCCAAGTAGCGCGCGGTCATGCACGGTGACCCAGTCGCCGACCGACGGTTTTGCACAGGTATCGCCAGCATCGGCATGCCCATTGAGGAAAAACCCGTGATCGGTGGCTATAACGACATCGGTAAATCCCGCCTGTCTTAACCGGTGTATTGCAACGCGTATGCCTTTGAGCGTTTGGTGGACCAAGCCAAGCGTGGTGTCGGGATTATTTTCCAAATGACTGTCGATCTCGGTGCTTCGAATAACTAGCAGGTTCACTGCGTCAGAGACCTTAGGCTTCTTGCCACCGTTGAACTCAGACAGGGTTATTTGCGCGAAGCGGTCCCCATAAATTTGTTCAAACACTTTCATTCGATTTGCGACCGAGGTCAGGCGTTGGCCGTCTAGAAGCGCTATCAGCTCTTTGCCTTCAATTAGGATCGTCAGCTTCTTGCCTGCGCCTGGCAGTAGGCTTGCCATGCCAATCGGAGTCACGGTCGGTAGTTGTGCAATCGACGGCTGAATAGTCGCCGTTCCCATGTCGATCAGTTGCCTCTGGAGTTCAAGACCAAGTTCATAGCGAAGGGCATCGACGTGGAAGTAGGCGACGCGCTTATCTCGCTCAGCGAGTAGCGGCTCTACCAATTTATCGAAAAGATCAACATTGGCGAGCATCCCTTGAGGCGGCCAGCCTTCATTCTCTAGGTGCTTGATGAAAATCGCCTGCACCTTTTCCGCTATACGGGCATAACGCTTGCGTGCATGCTCAGCGACATCATCAACGACTGGCTCCATCGAGAGGTATTCGCCGATGGCCTGCTCAAACTCACGCTGGAGACGGTCGATCTCCCGAAGGCTGCTCGTATAGTGTGCAATCAAGCCATCGAGGTTGCCCGTATTTCCCGAAAGGCTCCGATCAGCGTCCTCGCAGGCAGAAACAAGTTGAAGAGCAGCACTGACTATTCCCCATTGGGCCTGGCTCTCCCCTTGGCCAAGCCAAACCGAGTGCTTGTGTCTGTCGACAACAGTGCGAACCTCGTCCAGACGATCATCTTTGAGCGCATCGACTGCAGACTGTAGGAAGGTCCGCTCCTCGAAGGGAAAGGTATCCAGCATTCCAAGGTCTTTGATATCGACACATGCGGCGGGGAGATCAAGCTCGCGCTCAATCTGCTCAGCACGGTCGATATAGGTCTGTCGTGCACGGTTGTCATTGCGCATCGTCTCGCAGAGGTCAGCAATAAGTGCGTCGGCCCCCGCATCCGCATGGGGAACGTTTGCAAGAGATGCTGGCAACTCATCTGGAAGGTCGAGAACGAATTCGCTGAATAGGACAAAACGCCAAAGCTCATCAGCAATTGCAGACCAACTCTTGCCCTTAGTTACCAGCTTCAATCCCAGCGAAGATTGGAAAAGCGCTTTGGCTTCACTCACCCAGGCTTCATTGCTTTTGAGGCGGCCCTTCTGCTGCTCTGAAGGGGCTAAGAAACCGAGAAGTATGGTGCGGGCATCGCCGACCTTAAGCAGTGTACGAAGCGTCGGATAACCCACCCCACCGCCAATATTATCGACGAGCTCGAACGAGGGCCGTGCATCGTTCTGGAATAATCGCCGAATCTCGCTGGCGTGATCGGGCTTCGCTTTCAGGCAAAGGCTGAGATATTCATCGCCGTCGCCATCGGGAAACATACCGCCACCAGCCGCGTAGGCGGCATAAGGATCGATGGCTCGCTCATGGTCAGATTTCGGCGGATTGGTGGGGACGTAGATCACAAGTTCCGTCGGTCCGCCGCCTCCATAAACAGCAAGCGAAACAAAGCTCTCAAGAGCCTGCTCGCGGCTTTCAATGCCACGTTCACTGGCATCAACAACAGTGACATGCTCGTCTGCAAGATCAGCCACGACGTCTCGGTACAGCTTGGCTGGGTCGTAGACGACCAGACATCCTGCCTTCTTGACGCGCGGGCGTAGCACGTTGTGCTGAATGAAGGCAGCTAAACTCATGCGGCACCTCCAGTTTTCTTTCGGCTACGCTTTGCGACTGGTTGAACTTCCAGTTCTTCGTACAGGTCCTCCAGGTCATGAGCGATCGCCAGCGACTTATCAGTCATGCACTTTTCTCGCACGCGGTCGGGCCAGTAGGCCATAGCGAGGTGAGCCCAATCGTAATCACCGTTTTCCAGCTTGGTCCATGTGTCCTTCAATACTTTCTGCCAAGATTTATGACGGAACAGGCGCCATAGCGGTGCCGCACTGATTTGGACGCCGTCGTCATGATTTGGATGATAGTTTGGTGCTATCTCAAGAATAGTCTCGCGTAGCTCGATGAGTTCCGCTTCGAGAGCCTGAAGTTTTTCAAAACTCTTCTCGTCGGCGGCGGATCGCGTGCTGCCTTTTGTGCGCAACGCTACCAGGTCATGTTTGACCTGCTGCAACTTACCGGTTGGACCTTCGATGAAGTCGTTGACGGAAGAGTAGAGGGTCTGGCTCGTCAAGCTGGGGTAATAGATCCAGAGCGTGTAGCTGCCCGAACTGGTCGAGATCGGCCAGTAAATCGGGGCCTTGCGGCGGCTCTTACTATACTGCTTGAGGTGGTGCGAAAAGAAGTCGCGTTGCAGCCAGCGGCGCACATCGGCGGGCAGTGGGGCTTTAACCAGTGCTAGCACTTCCTCGATCAGGCGGGCCAGGTCATTCGGATGCCCCTGGTCGTCTACCAAGACGCCAGAATGGGCATATAATGGCTCTGCATCATCGGGCAGCATGCCGGGGCTTTTGGCTGGCAACGGATCAAAGGGTTCTGGCTCTAGCGGTGCTTCACGTTCTCCCATCGCCAAACGCCAGTCGAAACGACCGAACGCGACACCAATGGCCCAGCTAAGCAGACCACTTTCCGTCAGGTCGATTTTGGTGGCGTTAACGTTGTCGTCGCCATTATTATAGTCTTCTACTGAGTTGCTTGCATCCTCGTCTACCATACCTGATGATCCGAGTGCGGCTACGCGGTCTGCGTCGTTGAAACGATAGAGGTCAAAGGCGATGTCGTCGATCTCCGCTTGGATATCGGAAAGTTCGCCCTGAATGGAAAGCGGGTCGTAGTCACCGACACGAGCTAGTAATGCGCCTGGCAGTTGAAAAGCGTGCGAGGTTTCAGTTTCCGAGTCGAGATGACGCTTTATTGACCATGCTCTTCTAGCCAAAGCTGCAAGCCGTTTCTTGTCACTATTAGAAATGTCGGGCATTGGCGTATTTCCAAATGAAACCGTCGTGTAAGCTTTCCGCCCTTCAGCTGCCAATCCAAGCTGCATCTCTAGAAGATAAATGAATGCTTGTGAATTTGTGAGAGCTATCAGGCTCAAAATATTATCTTGATTATCATTGTATTGAAATGCAGTCGGGCCAGGTTGAGCAAAGATACATCCCCTAGGAAGAACCCTTGTCGAAATCTTTAATGTTGTGACAAGTGACCAAGTTAGACCTGGGCGAAGATAAAAATCTTGATTTCTAATTATGCTGCCGCCAGACGAAAACAATTCTTTCCCCTCATCCCGCCAATTAACTACAAGAAATACGTCAGAATAATATGGTGAGAATGAGCCTCCTTTCGCTATTGCACGCCAGTGAATATTTCCACTTTGGGATTCCCAAAAGATGCGAAAAAATCGAAAATCATCGCCAGTTTGAAGGCCTATTCTTGCGTTGCGACTATCGCTCTCAAAAGAGGGCAATTTCTTAAATGACTCACGGACAGCATCGCTAACCCAATAAGAAAATGGTGCTCCCGGCACTTGAAGAAAGGACGAAGGCGAAACTTCAAAAGCGCGATTTTTCTCAGAACTGTTACGAAACGACGAACAAATTGCTTGCAGACTAGAGGCCTTGTCTTTGTCTTCTAATAATCGCAAAAATAAGGTCATAACTGTTTGTCCAATACATATGCTGCAGCTTCCACCATTGCGTCGTCCATTACTCCTAGCCCAAAATCCGCCATGACCTCAGGTTTCGCGATACCAAGGACAACTTCCTCGCGCCATTTTTGATAGCTTGTAAGGAAAAAGCAGGTTCGTGACGTAATCGCGCCTAGCCGGCCGTGCGTTCGCATTATTTCCAAACCGCGCTCAACAAAGATCGCCAGAAGGTCATTCTTGCTGTGCGGATAAGCTTTGAGCAAATGTGCCTTTGTTCCTGAAGATAATGCGCCAAAAGGCGGATTCATCACTACTACGTCAAACACCTCACGGCAGTGTTCGATCATCCGCAGCCCCTGCAGAGCGTCCTCCGCAAATAATCGGCCTAGGTATGTGGATTGCGCCGCGCGGGTAAAATTTGTTAGAGCTTCTTGCAGGCGGCTTTCGGCCTTTTGCCAGGCTGCTGTGTCATCTTTCCGGAAGAGGGCGCCGTGCTCGCCAAACACAGCGCGCACAAGGGCAGGCAATTCCTTTTCGACCTGCAACAGCACCCCAAGCTCCGGCAGCCCCTTGAGCAGGAACAGCGTCTTCTCGAACAGCTCTGCATCCAGGGGGTCGAGTTCTTCCATGAACCGCTTGCGCAGGTCCACCTCGGCCGGGGGCGCGACCGCCGCCACCACATGCCCACGCCCCACCTGGGGCCGGTCCTTGGCTTTCACGCCCGCCGCATGCCAGGCCCGCTGCGCCCGCAGCCACAGCGCCAGCGACGCGATCTGCGCCGCGCGCGGGTCGATATCGACGCCATAGATGTTGTGTTCGATGATCAGCCGCGGCACGTCGTGCAGGAACGCGTCCTGGTCGGCATAGGTCTGGCTGAGCGGTTTCAGATCGGCGCTGCCGCCGGTCTCGGTATCGAGGCAGCCGGGACCATGCGTCTGCTCCCACGCCCAGGCCTCGCGATAAATCTCCAGGAACAGATCAAAGGCGTAGAGCCCAAAGTGCATCGACCCACAGGCCGGATCGAGTAGCTTGATCGTGCGCGGGTCGCGCAGGCGTTCAGCAGCCTCAGGCTGTTCATCGGGCTTCACCAGCAGATACTGGCAGCGGTCGCGCAGGTCGGTCTGTCCGCCGGTCCAGTTGAACCAGAGCCGCCCCAGCGTGTTGTCCACGAGGAACTCCACCACATAGCGTGGGGTGAAGAACTGGTTGCGCACCGCCAGCTCGCGGCTGTTGCGCGGTGCCTGGGACGCATCGCGCATCGCTTTACGTTCTTCCTTCGAATTGAAATATTGGTAAATCCAGCCAATCGTTTCGTCTTCAGACCAGAGCAGCTCGATCTCGCTGCCGTTGATAAGGTCGAGCGCCTTCGTCAATGTGGCGTTCCTTGGGAACAAGCGGCTTTGTGGGCCGTAGCGATCAAACAGGGACGGCAAGTCTGCCGTGAACAGATCGAAGAGACTATTCAAAAAGTGCTTATAGGTTTCACCTGTATCGCCAAGAGAACCATTCGCGACCGGCTGGTAGAGCTGGAAGGCCTGCGATTGGGTGCCTTGACCAATCGACTCAAGCAGGATGCCGCGCGCTTCCATCATGCGCAGGGCCGCCAGCCGATTTAGAATGGTAAAAGCCTGCTCACGGGCTATGCGTTTGAGAACAGAAATCCGAGTTGGCGTTTCATTCTTGGCCTCTGAAGCCAAATAGTGATCCATCACATCACGCAGGATTTTGGCAGTCTCCAAGCTCTCATCATCTAGGTGCTTCAAGCTATCCATAGGCGCGACTCCACCACTGGCCGGGTCCATGCCGTAGGTCTGTTGGAGTTGCCGGGTGAAGTCTTCAGTTAGCAGCGCACGAATATCCGTGACAAACCGCTGAAGTTTCCCTCGAGTTTCATTGTCAAACGCCATTGATCATTCCTCACCAATGCTCACGTCGAACTCGTAATAGAGAGCTTCGCTACGCAGCTCCTGCAGGCGTTTGATGAGCGCCTCCAACTCATTTGTCGTTGCAATCTTTGCAGGTATTGTCAGCGGGCGGCGCTGACGCGGCTTAAGCGGATCGACTGGAATTGGTATTAGGGGCTTTCGGCGTTCTCTTCCTTCCTCGATGATACGCCGCTTAAGGTCTTGAATAGTCGTAGCAATGTCGAACTGTGATGATAGTAAAAATTTGAGACCAACAATGTCCTCACTAACTTTGACAGAAAGCTCTTGCAGTTCCGCCAGAACCTTATTCTGCTCCTCAACCGTGAATTCGCCCCATTCCGGGATGCGCGCAAGATCAGCCTCTGCCTCCGTGATGTGGCCTGTTTGTGCACGGGCCATGGATCGTACGGTCTCTGCAACAAGGTTTTCAATATTCGTGCGTTTTGTGGAAATATCAGCTGTGTGCTCAAAGAAACTTTGCTTCGAAAGCCGATCATTGATGGCCTCCATATCCTCTTCAACACCTTTGACCAGTTCGCCAGGCGCGCCAGTTTTTGGAAGCGATATAAACTCGCGTTGCAGATCGCGTACGTGTCGAATAGTGTCGTCAAGCTTCTGATCAAAAGCGAGTTTTATTTTCTGTGCCCATTTTAGCTCATCAAAAAGCGTTGAATTCTCCGCACCGAACACCCGTGGCGCATCAGAGCAGTCAGTCAACAGAAGCTCAGCGATTTGTCTGTTTAAGGATTCCATTTTATCAGGGCCCGGAAGGTCGAGAGTCCGAAGCTTTTCACCAAGCGATGAATAGCGGCGCTGAAGCTCCGGTAGAAGCATCTGCGCAGCCTTGCTGATATTCTCTTCAAGTGGGACTACCACGTCGCCTGCGAGCTCGGTTAGCCGTTCAGCTGCTTTGCTAAGAACGTCCATCGATGGACGGTCCTGTCGCAAAGAAACGCCAACTGACTTGAAGCTGTTGTTGGTCTTGAGCGCATCGATCGCCTGTTGCCCTTTGACGGTTACGTCACGCCCGCCAACTTTTAGCTTGATCTCGCCCCCAACCAGCAGAGCGGCGATCAAGTATCTTGTGGTGTCTGGTGACCAGCCAAAAGGTGCATCGGTGAAAGTTTCGAGGAGTCGCTTCCCCTCTACAAGGCCGTTTCGTTCGATTTCGTCTTTTATACTAACCAGAGCTCTATGCTCGCTCTGAAGCGTCGGCTTTCCGCTAGAAATTTGCACCAAACCCATCGGATCGATCTGCGAGGTGATCGATTTCAGATTTGCATCAGCGGCGCGTAGGAATTTCTCGGGTAGACCTGTGTCCACGCGCTCAGGAGCTTCCGTGTGGCGATCGTAAACCTGCTCAGCGACATCCCCGAGATACTTCTTGCAGGCGGCCTGCAGATTTTGGTCAATGCTCTCAACCGCACTCACGGCACCGCGAAATACGAATGAGCCACGCGCCAGATCGCGGTTGATCAAGTTAACAAGTTCAGTTGATAAACGAGCTGCGCGATCCGTTTGACTAGAACAGTACTCCTTTACCTCCTGATCAGGATCATTTCGGTAGATTTCCACAATCCTGTTGCACCGATAGACTTCTCCAGCAAGGTTCATGGCCTCCTGTGGTGAACGTCCCAATAGGAAGATCGTATTCTCCGCACTTCGCTGCCGTGACTCGTCAAGCAGCTTAGTACGTTCGGTTTCATATTCAGCTGCGTCGGCCAGAACGAAAGCCGTCTGGATTGTTTCTCGATCTCCCGCCAAGGAAACTGTGCGTCCACCGCTGATGCTCTTAAGACCTGATGTTACTGCCCTGCTGCCATGCAGCCTCGCAGCAGGAAGAGGATTCAAAGTATCACATAACGCGCTGCTGAAAATGCGCTGTACATCCGAACTTCTTAGCGGAAGTTGCGCGCGCTCCAGCTCCACATCGTTCAGCTTTTCACTGAAGAACCTGAGGCTCCCGTCCTTCTCGCCCAGCGGTACAAATGGATTACTGAGCATTTTATCAATGGTGTCTTTTACTTGCTCTTTGATTGAGGCTGCCGCAACTGAGGGATGCATCAAGGCCGAAATGTTATCAATCGAGATTGGCATGTTGGCGAGGATTTGCAGCACTGCAACCGTTTTCGCTACGTCCTGTGTCAGCTGGTCGTCAGGGAATTGAACAATGACCTTATCGACCGCGCTGTGTATCGAAGCAAATGCCCGGCGAATATCCTTATTCAGAGAGTCATAAAGCGTGACGGTCGTGGCTAGCCAACCCAGTTCTTGATCTGCGACTGGCGACTGATCTCCAGTGCCATCAACGAGAATGTCCTGAAGTACCTTGATTGCCGAACGAAGGCCAACGCCACCGGTCGATTTTGCGAGAGCGCCCAGTAATCGAAGAAGAATTTCAAAGTGAGCTGGTAGGAAAGGATAAAGATTTGTGAAGCTTGTCTTGTCAAACCCGTCATCATAATATTTCGCGCCCACTAGCTTTGTGTTGGAGCGCAGTGCCTGTCCCCTATCTTCAAACAGTTTTCCAAGGACTGCTTCCCCATCAGATGATTTGCCAAGCAGCCTGCGGAAACAAATTTCCTTAATGTCATTAGACTCAAGCTCGACCGAGATTGGAAACCGATCCTTGAGCTTGAACAACTCAGGTGAGTTTATTGCAGTATGAGGGTCGTCTTCAGTGAGCGTTTGCTGCGCGGTGCCGAGAATCCATACTTTTCCTTGACCAATATTCTTAATATTTTCAGCTAGGCCTTGCAGGTCGAGAATTTTCGCTTGCTGGCTGCCAACATATTGACCAATTTCGTCGATGACGAAGACAATGTTTTCTTTTCCAGTCTCGTCTCTAACAACGTCAATCATCTCTCTGACGCGATCATCCATCAGATAGATAGTTTCACTTGTCGCTGCGGAGAACGCCTGATCACTTTTGAAAAGAGCCGGATACATCTTGTGCGCAAGGTTTGGAAGTAGGCTGTCGACGACCAATTCGTCGTTCTGATAGTCTTCCCAAACCTCTCCAGTCTCCTCCTGAAAGAGCTCCTTAAACTCTTCGTAGCGGCTATCCTTTTTGAGCTTTCGCTCAAGTGCCGCCACCTTGATATTCCGAGAATAACCAAGTTCTTGCAGGACTTTATAGTAAAGTACGCTAGAAACTTCTGCAAGGGTCGCCCCCGCAATTTGTTGGCTAGCCAGGTCCAACATAATAACCGCAGCGGAGAAGCGCTTATTTACGGCATCCAGCAGCGCTTTTGTTTGCGGCCGCCTAAGACGGTCATTTAGATGGCGGACAAAGGGTTGGCCATCAACTTGGACGCTGTCATCAAGTGCCAACCCCAGATACTTTGTAAATGAACTTTTCCCCGATCCGTAGAAGCCTGAAACCCACACGCCAACCTCGTGGCCGCCACCACTTTCAAGTGCGGCTTGGATGTTTTCAAGAAGCTTTTCTAGCTGCTCATCTATACTGTCTGTGACAATATATTCACTGATCTCAGCTTTAAGCCTGTCTTCCTGAGACGCCTGATAGGAAATTACCTTCTCTATGGAGCGCTGAAGCCCTTTTTGCGGATCAAATAAATTACGAATCTGCGTCATAGTTTTTACTTCTTTCTGCTCACGCTGCGCTATCAACCACCAACATGGACGGAACGATAATTGCCGTCCTCAGGATAGAATCCAAGGAAGCGCAAGCGCGTCCTCCCGGTTCTCACTCCGGGATAGAAAAATATGGTTGGTATGTGGAATTTACCCTGCAATTGCGCTTCAATTGCGCCTATTCTTAGATAAGGGTGGAGCGCCTCAAGGTCGGTCACCAATACAATAGCATCGGGATCACCTTTCAGCTCCGAAATGGTGCTCTCTAATTTCTGCTGCAATTGATCGCGCCCTGTAAGAGCGTTCGCCAAGCTCCTGTTCGTTTTTTCCCAGTCTAAGGGAGCTTTTGCGTCTGCAGTCAGCCAAACCTTGCGCATGGGGGAACTTTGAAGAATGTCCTTTATGTGCTCGGCGGCTGAGAAGGTCGTAAAGTTCCAACCCGCATTCTTGAGGCGCGCAGTCCAAGCCGCCATTTGCCGTTTGACCTCAAGTATCTCTCGGGGATGAAAAACCAAATAGTAAATAGGTTCGAAACTTGCATGCGAGAACTCCCGCCCAGCTTGAACGCGCCGCATAAGTTCATCGAAGTCAGCATTTAGTGACGGCATGAGCGAACTCCTCCATGTTCCTATGTTTCCAAGATATCTGGACGAGACCAGCTGCAGATTGAACGATAATCTCTCCGCGCAAAGCGATCTGCTTCAACTCAGTCAGCGTATCGTCAGCCCCAAGGCCTAGAAGACGCCAATCCTTATGATTGAGAACAGCACTGTCCCCAAGGCCACGAAAGTGAAGGTCGTGCGCGAGGAAAGCCGTAGCAATACTCGAAGCGCGGAAGGACTCTATTTTTCGTCCCCCAGCCTCCATAGATCCTAGCAGTCCAAAATCTGCGCATGCGCCCAAGAGATAACTGGAAATGCGCGTTTTGGTTGACTCGGACCAAGGCGTTGTTGTTTTGCCTTCTGCAACTGCGTCTTCGACAAAATTGAGCGCGTCCCTTTTTGTGAGAGCCGTCGCTCCAGCAGTATAT
>Ga0209532_1002341_pt1 | contig 13532 bp, 14 predicted proteins | sample COG_02_FD_184746 | JGI IMG/M metagenome (GOLD analysis project Ga0209532, IMG submission 184746) | Pelagic Microbial community sample from North Sea - COGITO 998_met_02 (SPAdes) (version 2) | ecosystem: Environmental > Aquatic > Marine > Neritic zone/Coastal water | place: Helgoland, sampling... | reverse complement strand
CTAATTATGATTATGCTGGTTTTGCAATGCCGCTAGACAATCAAAGCGCTGTGGCATTATCGATGATACGCTTTGGTGTAGATGATATTTTAAACACCACACAACTTATTGATAGCCAAGGGCAAATCAACTATGACCGCATCAGTCTGTTCTCGACTGCAGATTATGCCTTTACAGTAAGTTATGCAAAAAGACTACCTCTAGACGGTCTCAATGTAGGGATAAACGCCAAGGTGATACGCCGTATTATTGGAGATTTTGCCTCCTCTTGGGGGTTTGGCCTAGATGCCGGAATACAATTTAATAGAAAAAAATGGCAGTTTGGAGTGATGGCTAGAGACATCACTACTAGTTTTAATACCTGGTCTATCAATGAGGAAAAGTTTTCTGAAATTCAAGGAGCCGTAGCTGGGCAAAATCAAGAATTACCAGAAACCACTGAAATTACCCTCCCAAAATTACAGATTGGCGCTGCACGCAAATTTGTATACCGTCATGATTTTACATTGGTAACAGAGATGGATCTTAACATGCGTTTTACCCAAACAAATGATCTTATTTCATCAGCTTCACTGAGTATTACTCCCTCCTTTGGTTTTGAATTTGGATATATAGACATGATTTATTTACGTGGTGGTGTAGGTAATTTCCAAACCATACAACAGCTAGATGGAGCTCAAGGCACGGGGTTTCAACCAAACATTGGAGTTGGCTTTGCCTATCAAGGAATACAAATTGATTATGCTTTAACAGATATTGGTGATCAAAGTGCAGCTTTGTACAGTAATGTATTTTCAATAAAATTAGATTTAAGTATCTTTAAGGATTAATTTTTTGAAATACAACCCTCGCGTGCACAAGCCCTTCCTTACTTTGATTTTCTTACTGAGTTACTTTGTAGCTCTTACTCAAATAAACACGCTTGCACAAGATGCAGAAATAAGTATCATCACCATTGGTCCGGGAAAAGAGTTATATGATTCATTTGGACACAATGCCATTAGAGTTTCTGACCCTAGTGGCGGCAAAGATTTAGCATTTAATTACGGAACCTTTGATTTTAATACACCAAATTTTTATATCAAGTTTGGTCAAGGAAAGCTTCCTTATGCGTTATCTGTAAGTACTTATGATGATTTTCTGAGAAATTACATCGCTGAAAAACGATGGATAAAGCAGCAAAAGCTTGATATTACCTATGGAGAAAAAATAGCGATTTTTGAGTACTTATTAGACAATGCTCAAGCCAGCAACAGAGAATACCAGTACGATTTTTTCTTTGATAACTGCGCCACAAGAATACGTGATGTAATTGCATTAAATTTAGGCAGCAAACTCTCCTACCAAGAAAAACAGTACGCTCCTTCTTTGTATAGTTTTAGAGAACTTATACAACAAAGACTCCACTGGAACTCTTGGGGTAGCCTAGGTATTGATATTGCCCTAGGCGCTGTTATAGATAGAACTGCAAGCCCTTGGGAGCATCAATTTTTGCCAGATTATGTGTTGGAAAGTTTAAAGTCAGCAACAGTTACTAGAAACGGCAAGACAACTGCTTTAATAAAAAAAGAAACTACCATTAACAACGCTAGTCCAAGATCTGGAAGTGCTGCTTTTTTACTGAGTCCATTTTTTGTTTTTTTAATACTAGCCATAGGTATTGTATATAGAACCCTTAAGGATAGTAAACAACAAAAACGCAGCCGATGGTTGGATGGTATTCTATTTTTGATAACCGGTATTATAGGAGTATTGCTTCTTGTATTGTGGACAGCCACAGACCATACAGCAACGGTTACTAATTATAATATACTTTGGGCATTTCCTTTAAATCTTATTTTTTGTACCCTAGTGAGTAAAAAAGTTCCAAAAAAATGGATAAAAAGTTATGTGTCATTTTTAATTATTCTTTTAACACTACTAGTTGTGCATTGGTTTACTGGTGTTCAAGTTTTTGCTCCTGCGCTACTACCCCTTGTAATAGCACTTTTTATAAGGTATGTGTATCTAGTTAGGAATTTAAAAAGGTAATTAAAACACGCCTTATACTCCCTTTGAATAGAGGTATCTATAATTGTAGAATTTGCTGATAATTATAAAGTATATTACAATTTAAGTAAGCAAAAACACCTTAATTTGCATAAAAATCAAACTGTGAATTACCTCTCTGTTGAACATGTTGCAAAATCTTATGGTGAACGTATCTTATTTGAAGATATCTCCTTTGGTATCAATCAAGGACAAAAAATTGGATTTGTCGCCAAAAACGGAACCGGTAAAACGTCACTTTTAAATATCCTTTCTGGGATAGACACTCCAGATAAAGGCGCTGTAGTGTATAGAAAAAATCTAAACGTTGCTTTTCTCTCTCAAGAACCAAACCTAAACACTAGTCTTACCATTGAGCAGACTATTTTAGCAAGCGATAACCCAGTATTGGAGGTTATTCAAACCTACGAAAAAGCAATTCTACATCCAGAACAAACAGAAAATTACCAAGCCGCTTTTGATGCTATGGATGCTCATGATGCCTGGGATTTTGAAACAAGATACAAGCAAATATTATTTAAATTAAAATTAGAAAATCTTAACAAAAAGGTAGGTGATTTAAGTGGAGGACAAAAAAAGAGACTTGCCCTTGCCAATGCACTTCTCACAAAACCAGATTTACTGGTAATGGATGAGCCCACAAACCACCTAGATCTGGAAATGATTGAGTGGCTTGAGGCTTTGTTTGCAAAAGAAAATTTCACCCTTTTTATGGTTACCCATGACAGGTATTTTTTGGAACGTGTGTGCAATGAAATTGTAGAATTAGACCAAGGTAATCTATATAGTTATAAAGGAAACTACAGCTATTACCTTGAGAAAAGAGACGCTAGAATAGAGGCTGAAACTACAGAAACAGGCAAAGCAAAACAATTATATAAAAAAGAGTTGGATTGGATGCGCCGCCAACCAAAGGCAAGAACCACTAAAAGTAAATCTAGAATTGATGACTTTAGTGAGATTAAAGACAAAGCCCATAAAAGACGTAACGACCACCAGGTAGAGTTAGAACTTAACATGGAGAGACTTGGCACCAAGGTAGTTGAGATACACAAAATAGCTAAAACCTATGATAACAACACCCTTTTTAATGGTTTCGAATATAATTTTCTAAGAGCAGAACGTATTGGAATTATAGGAAAAAATGGTACTGGAAAATCTACATTTTTAAACATACTAACGGGCTCACTAAAGCCAGATTCTGGAAAAGTTGTTATTGGCGATACTGTAAAATTTGGATACTATACCCAAAGAGGAATTAATATTAAAGAAGGACAAAAAGTAATTGATGTTATTAGAGAGTTTGGAGATTACATCCCATTAAAAAAAGGACGCCAAATTAGCGCACAGGGTTTATTAGAGCGTTTTTTGTTTGATAGAAAAAAACAGTATGACTTTGTAGATAAATTAAGTGGTGGTGAAAGAAAAAGACTGTACCTGTGTACGGTGCTTATTCAAAATCCAAATTTTCTTATTTTGGATGAACCTACCAATGATTTAGATATTGTAACACTTAACGTATTGGAGAGTTTTTTACTAGATTTTCCCGGATGTCTTATTGTGGTAAGTCATGATCGTTATTTTATGGACAAGATCGTAGATCATCTTTTTGTATTTCAGGGAGGTGGTGAAATACTAGATTTCCCAGGTAACTATAGTGATTATAGAACCTATGAGGATAGTAAAATTTCAGAAAAAAGAGATAAAGAATCGCCAAAAACAGAAAAGAAAAATTGGAAAACAGCTACCACAAAAACCAAACTAGGGTATCAAGAACAAAAAGAATATAACCGCCTAGAGAGGGACATTGCAAAACTGGAAAGGGATCGCGACTCTTTACAAGAAAAATTTGCCACAGAAAATTGGGACCAGGAGCAAATTAATAAGCAATCTAAAACATTGCAGGACATCATTGATGGTTTGTCTGAAAAAGAAATGCGCTGGTTCGAGCTCTCTGAAAAAATTGAATAATAAACACACTTTAGCGTGCTGTACACTTTAAAATCATACATTAAATTTATACTGAAATCTACCAATGAGCACGGGGTACACTCTCCTTTTGTATACTCGCTACTCACAAAGTGTATCTACAAAAAACAGCACAAGGACACAAAACAACACTTGATGTCTAAAAAAAAGCAAATCATACCCTATAAAATAGCCTCTTATTTTAAATCTAATGAGATTTTAGTGGTGGGCAATTTAAAAAACGCAGCTTCACTCCTCTCTTTGGCAAGACCAAATAGCTGTGTAAGGTCTGTGGAAGATTTTTTTGAGACGCAAACATCTGAAAAACAGGTTGATTTGGTATATATAAACACCACAAATAGCAGCGTAAACCTGGTATCTATATTTGAAAAACTGCTCCACAGTGCACACAAGAACTGCGTGTTTATTTTTGAAGGCATCTATACAAATACCGCAAACACTAAAGTATGGCAACACATGGTTGCCTCCCAAGATGTAACAGTAAGTATTGACGGGTTTTACTTTGGGCTTGTTTTTTTAAAAAAAGGGCAAGAAAAACAACATTTCACACTGCGGCTGTAACATTCTAGGCTACCCTGCGACCTATGAGTGTGATTAATTCAAGTAAAAAATGGTTGTTATTTAAAGCAAACATGACAACAGGCAGTGCCCGTAATTATTAAAAATTTCAGCTATATTTATAGCATAAGCAATAAGAAATATGAGTTTAGTTATAGACATCAAAGCAATACGTAGAGATTTTCCTTTAGGACAAGAAATTGTTAAAGTATTAAAAGGTATCGATCTTCAAATTGAGAAAGGTGAGTATGTTGCCCTTATGGGACCTTCAGGTTCTGGTAAATCAACCTTAATGAATTTGCTTGGATGCCTAGACACACCAACTGCAGGATCTTATCTTTTAAGTGGACATGACGTAAGCAACATGAGTGATGATGAGTTGGCAGAAATACGCAATAAAGAAATAGGCTTTGTATTTCAAACCTTTAACTTGTTGCCAAGAACTACAGCCCTAGATAATGTAGCACTTCCTATGGTGTATGCAGGGGCTTCAAAAACCCAAAGAACAAAACGCGCTCAAGAAGTATTAACAGAAGTTGGCCTAGCAGATAGAATGGACCACAGACCCAACCAGCTATCTGGTGGACAAAGACAAAGAGTTGCCGTAGGTAGAGCGCTAGTAAACAAGCCCTCTATTATATTGGCAGATGAGCCAACAGGGAACCTAGATTCAAAAACATCTCTAGAAATCATGGCGCTTTTTGATGCTATTCATGCACAAGGAAACACCGTTATAGTGGTAACACATGAGGAGGAGGTTGCTCAGCATGCACATAGGGTAATTAGACTTCGTGATGGCCTGGTAGAAAGTGACATTAGAATTAAATAATTGCAATAAGACAAAATCTGTCTAGCCCAATACAGCCAAACTAATAAATACGCAATAACAGGTAAGTAAAACAAGGCCTTTAATGCGCCCAATTTCAAACTTATTTGGCAAAAACGCTAAGGGTATTAACACTCCTGCAAAGCCTAACATCCACCACATATCATTGGTGAAGAGTTCTTGACTTTTTACAGCGATTGGCTTTATAATAGCAGTAATGCCTAAAACAGAAGCTATATTAAATATATTAGAGCCAATTAGATTTCCTAAAGACAAGGCTTTCTCCTTTTTTAAAGCTGCAATGACAGAGGCAGCAAGTTCTGGAAGGCTTGTCCCTACAGCTATCATGGTAATGGATATAACACGCTCGCTAACTCCCAAAGTACCGGCTAAATCTACAGCACCATCTACAAGCCACATACTACCAAAATAAAGAGCAATTGCGCCGATGAGTAACCACAATATAATTTTAAAATTAGAGACAACCGCCAACTGTCCATCAACCTGTTGAGAGGCATCACTATTAGGGTTATTATTTGCTCTACTAATTAATAGCACCAAGTAAATAATTAATATAGCCACCAAAGCAACACCTTCTAGGCTAGAAATTTCATTACCACTTTTCAAAATAAAGTAAAGGCCAAAAGAGAGTAACATGAGTACCGGCCAGTTAAATTTGTAGAAATATTTGTCTATGGAAAGAGGAGTTATAATTGCTGTAACACCTAATACTAAGCCAATATTAGCAATATTAGACCCAATCACATTTCCTAAAGAAATGTCGCTAAAGCCATCTATGGCGGCTTGAACACTTACTAGTAATTCTGGGGCAGAAGTTGCAAAAGAGACCACAGTTAACCCTATGATCATCTTAGATAGTTTTAGTTTTAATGACAATCCTACGGCTGCTCTAACCAAAAAATCTCCACCAATAACCAGTAACCCTAAGCCAAGAAAAATAAACAGTATGCTCATATAAGTAATATATACTGCGAAGATAAATAAACGGTGTTTATTTATCTTAAAATATAGGCTACAAAGTGATGAAAAGAGATATGTAGGCTTTTTTTTATTTTGTATGTTTACACTGTGAAAAACGTACTATTTAAAACCCTAGCCAAAATAAATAAAGCGATACTTCCAAGCTTTACAAAACAAAGGCTTGATTTAGCAAAAGCTTCAAAAATGCAACTAGCCCTTTTTGGTTATAGATTATGGGTTACAAAAAATGCCTTAGATTAGTATTGTAGTATTGATGTAATAGGGTATTGATGTATTTTTTTGGCTCCTTGTAAAAAATCTAACTCAATTAAAAAGTTACACTGCACAATAACTCCTCCTAGATTTTCTACCATATCACACACAGCCCTTGCAGTGCCTCCTGTGGCTAGTATATCATCATGAATTAACACCCGATCTCCAACAGCAATGGCATCTTTATGCATCTGCAGGGTGTCTGTGCCATATTCAAGATCATAGGTTTGAGAAATAGTTGTATGAGGTAACTTGCCCGGTTTGCGCACAGGTACAAATCCTGCGTTTAATGATTGTGCTAGCGTATTTCCGAAGAAAAAACCACGGGCTTCAACACCAACCACTTTATCAATCTTTTGATTGCCAACAAGCTTAAGTAACTGCTCTAGACAAGCTCTAGAGGCCTGGGGGTTTGACAACAAAGGTGTAATATCCTTAAATACGATTCCCGGTTTTGGAAAATCTTTAATATCGCGTATATAATCTTGTAGTTGTATCATATGTACTGAGTAAAACCAATAAAGGCTTACCAAAGTAAGCCGAAATACAAAAAATGTATGGAGAAACTGTTACTTAAAGCTCTCGCTCACCATAGCTATAATAGCTAAAACCAAACATACTGCTGCAGTTCCAATTACAAGTCCACCTACTCCCATATTATAATATTTAATGTATTAATGAATAACAAAAATAATTGATTCTTACCAACTCTCATCGACTTGTGCCATTTTATTTTGTTTGCTAGAGTGTTTGTGTTTTTACATAAAATGTAAGGCAAATTAATTGAAACCTCAAACAAAGTAAAATGGTATTTTATGTATATATTTATACAAGTAGTTTTAAACTATACTAGTATAAATAGATATGTATAACACTGATTCTATACAACATCAAATGCGCAACAACAACTTAATAGAATGATTGAGGAATTAAAAAAAAGTTACAACCATCTTTTTGAAGATGCATTAATTAATGAAATAGTGCAAGTAGGAACTTTTAAAGAAGTTCCTGCTGGTTTTAAAATGATGGAAATAGGCTCTTATGTAAAAGCAATACCTCTGCTTGTCTCAGGAGTTATAAAAATATTGAGAGAAGATACAAATGGAGATGAGCTATTGCTGTATTACCTTGAAAAAGGAGATACCTGCTCCATGACAATGACCTGCTGTGTGGGGCAAACAAAAAGTGAAATAAGAGCGGTGGTAGAAACCGATGCAAAACTTATAATGATACCTGTCCAAAAAATGGAACAGTGGACTGCAAACTTCACGTCTTGGAGAAATTTTGTTTTTGAGAGTTATCATAATCGTTTAAATGAAATGCTTTATGCCATAGATAGTATTGCTTTTGATAATATGGACCAAAGATTGCTTAACTATTTAAAAGAGAAAGCCAGAATAACCCAATCCAAGGTAATAGAAAACACACACCAAGAAATAGCCTATGACCTTCATAGCTCAAGAGTCGTAATCTCTAGACTTTTAAAAAAATTAGAAAACATTGGAAAAATCAAACTCCATAGAAATTACATACAAATCATTACTTTAGAATAGCAATGTAACTTAAGTTACCTCTAGATAAAAAAAGTAGCCCTACTTTTGCATAGAAAAAATACAACAAATGGAATTAGTAGAAATTTTTGGATATCTAAGTGCGCTACTAATAGGCATCACTCTTGGGTTAATTGGTGGAGGTGGGTCTATCTTGGCAGTACCTGTGTTGGCTTATTTGTTTTCTGTAAACGAGAAAGTAGCTACGGCATATTCTTTATTTATTGTTGGGGCTAGTGCTTTAGTTGGAGGGTTTAAACAACACCTAAAAGGATATGTAGACTGGAAAACAGCCCTTGTTTTTGGAACACCTGCTATCATAGGTGTTACCCTGGTAAGACACTATGTAGTTCCAGCCTTACCAGATGTGATATTTACCATTGATGCGTTTGAGTTTACAAGAAGAATGGGCATGTTTGGCCTATTTGCCTTATTGATGATTCCTGCTGCTTTTTCTATGCTTAAAAAACGTAAAGAAAAAAAGAAAAAAGAAAATAGTACTGTTAATTATAGGTACTCCTTAATTTTAATTGAAGGTTTACTAGTAGGTGGGGTTACAGGAATTATTGGTGCAGGTGGAGGATTTCTAATCATTCCTGCGCTTGTGATTTTAGCCAACATAGACATGAAAGTAGCCATTGGTACGTCTTTAATTATTATTGCTTTTAAATCCTTACTTGGATTTTTTCTTGGAGATGCACTAACCATGGATATAGATTGGAGCTTCCTTTCCATATTCACTGGAATTTCCTTAATTGGTATTTTCATAGGGAGCTACCTAAGTAATTTTATTGATGGTAGTAAACTAAAAAAAGGTTTTGGATATTTTATATTTATAATGGCCATTTTTATATTCTACATGGAGTTTTTTGTGAAACAATAAAACGATCAAATAATGATTTTAAAGAGGCCCTGATATACAGGGTCTTTTTTTTTGCGAAATATGTTCTTATGTAACCTAAGTTACTGCGAGAGATTTTGGTTCCTATTAATTTTACATCCTAAAGTAAAATAATACTGTATGACCATAAAGCAAATTTATACTGGATGCTTATCTCAAGGAGCCTATTACATTGAGAGCAATGGAGAAGCAGCCATAATAGATCCACTAAGGGAAGTTCATTTCTATTTGGAGAGAGCCCAATTAGATAAAGCAAAGATAAAATACATTTTTGAGACCCATTTCCATGCAGATTTTGTGAGTGGGCATGTAACCTTAGCCAAAAAGACAGGGGCTCCTATAGTTTTTGGACCTAACGCTACTCCAACATTTGATGCTTTAATTGCTCAAGATGGTCAAGAATTTAAGGTAGGAAACATAACTATAATTGCCATACATACCCCAGGACATACCATGGAGAGCACCACGTATCTATTAAGGGATGAAAATGGTCAAGATCATGCTATTTTTAGTGGAGACACTTTGTTTTTAGGAGATGTAGGAAGACCAGATTTAGCTCAAAAAATGGGCGTATTAACAGAAAAAGATTTGGCTGGATTTTTATTTGACAGTTTACGAGAAAAAATAATGCCTTTGGCAGATTCAGTGATCGTATATCCTGCCCATGGAGCAGGTTCTGCTTGTGGAAAAAATATGATGAAGCAAACCGTTGACACTTTAGGCAATCAAAAAAAGATGAACTATGCCTTAAGAGCTACCATGACTAAACAAGAATTTATTGAAGAGGTTACACAAGGGCTTTTACCACCACCCCAATATTTCCCCTTAAACGTATCTATGAATAAGCATGGCTATGAAGATAGTAGTGAGGTGCTAAAACGCGGTACCAAAGAGTTATCTCCAGAGGCCTTTGAAGCTATCGCAAATCAAACTGGGGCAATCATACTTGATGTAAGACACCAAGATGCTTTTGCAAAAGGCCATATACCAAGGGCTATTTTTATAGGCCTAGATGGAGGTTTTGCTCCATGGGTTGGCGCTTTAATAGCAGATGTCAAACAACCACTTTTATTAATAACAGAACCTGGCCAAGAACAAGAGGCTGTAACAAGGCTCTCTAGAGTTGGTTTTGATAATACCCTAGGGTATTTAAAAGGAGGATTTGATGCATGGAAAAAGACAGCCAGAGTATATGATAACGTTAGTTCTATAACTGCAGAAACTTTTAAGCAAAAACAAGAACCTCTTGTAGTATTTGATGTACGTAAAGAGAGTGAATACATAAGCGAGCACCTCGAAGATGCACTTAACACCCCTTTACATACCATACATGAGCATTTAAATCAGTTTCCAGAAAACAACACTTTTTACCTTCACTGTGCTGGAGGATATAGAAGCATGATTGCAGCATCTATATTAAAAAGTCGCGGCATACATAACATAATAAATATAAAGGGAGGATTCACTGCTCTAAAAGAGAGTGGCATTAAAATTTCAGAATTTGTATGCCCATCTACTCTATAATTTACAAATCATAAAATCTAAAACATGGCTTTATTCTCTTTTCTATTTGGTAGCGAAAAAAACGAATCTGTATTTCTTATAGATACGCATGAACTTAAAGAGGCTGTTACACAACACAATGTGCAACTCATAGATATAAGAACACCTAATGAATTTAGCAGCGGTCATATAGAGAACGCTGTGAATGTTGATTTTTTTAATCAACATAACTTTAAGGCAACTTTTACAAAACTTGATAAAAAAAAGCCTCTATATATCTATTGCCGCTCTGGAAATAGAAGCAGTAGAGCTGCCAAACAATTAGCAGGTCTAGGTTTTGAAAAAATATACGACCTAAAAGGTGGGTATATGAAGTGGAGGAATCAATAACATATTAATTACAACATAACTTAATAAAAATGAATTGGATTTACGAACCATGGCCTTGGTATATTGCTGGCCCAATGATAGCTTTTATTATGTTTTTGCTTATCATGGTAGATAAGTCTTTTGGAATGTCTTCAAACTTAAGAACCCTTTGCACTATGTGTGGAGCAGGTAAAAAAACAGATTTTTTTAAATTTGACTGGAAAGCACAGAAATGGAATTTAATTGTAGCTACAGGAACAGTAATTGGAGGATATATTGGAGCTCATTTTCTGTCTAAAAATCTAGTTGTAAGTATCACACCAGATACAATTGCTGATTTAAATACACTTGGCTTTGCAAGTGCAGGTAATGCATATCTACCCAAAGAATTATTTGTCATCACAAACTCGACTGGTGCTTTTTTAAATGTAAAACAAGTGATACTTCTAGGTATTGGAGGTTTACTAGTAGGATTTGGAGCCAGGTATGCAGGTGGATGTACCTCAGGGCATGCCATATCTGGCTTAAGCAACTTACAGCTCCCTTCATTAATAGCCGTTATTGGTTTTTTTATGGGAGGACTACTGATGGTTCACCTAATTTTCCCAATGATATTTTAAAAAATGAGAACAGGTATATATCTATTTATCGGTATCCTTTTTGGAATTACTATGTTTAAATCTGAGGCTGCTTCATGGTTTAGAATCTATGAAATGTTCAGCTTTGATTCATTTCATATGTATGGTATTATTGGCTCTGCGCTAGTTATTGGAGCAATAGTGGTTAAAACCATAAAACACTTTAAAATAAAATCTTTTTATGGTGAAGCAATTACATTTCCTAACAAAGAAAAAGGGTTTAGCCGTTATTTTTTTGGAGGAATTATTTTTGGATTAGGCTGGGCTTTGGCTGGCGCTTGTCCAGGACCTATGTTTGCATTACTGGGAGCCGGTTTTTTGCCAATAGCAATTGTAATACTCGCTGCTGTTTTAGGAACATTTTTGTATGGCGTAGTAAGAAAAAAACTACCTCATTAAGGTTACTCTATCTCTATTTTGACCTTTTTTAATGTAATATTCCATCTGTAACCAACATTAATATTTCCTATTGAAATAAGTTCCCCTAGAGGATTCCCCTCGATAGAAGCGATCCAAGATTTATCTTTAGTAGAAGAAAAACTAGTCTGCAGGTACAAATTAAATGGCCAAGGTCTTACTCCAAAAATAATATTTGTATCATTAAAACGCTTCCCTACTCCAATTTTTCCGGTAACAAGGGTTGGAAAAGCAAAACCTACTTCATATTCAAAAATAAGATTTTCTTGATTAACATATGTGGTACCCCAAAGAGCAGAGCCACCAGGAAATGGAATATATGAGTCTGAAATAAGAGCAATACCAAAATTCCATTCAAAAAAAGAAGTTTTTGTGATCTCATCACTAGAGACTGTGTCTGAGAATGAGGTAGATTCTTGGGCTTTGATGGAGAGCGAAAATAACAGAACAAATATAAAAATGGGTAGTGATTTTTTCATGATAAATAAATTGGTTAGCAATTTAGATGTAAATAACAACTAAAATAAAGTAACAACCAAAGTATTTCAACACATATTAACATCCATAAAAAAAGGAATTACATCACTGTAACTCCTTTTTTTAATGAAAGTTATACCCTTCAATATTTAATAATACATGCTATTTATTTGGTATTCCGTTACCTCCTCCAAAAGGAGCCCAGCTTGAATGCATTATTTTCCACCCATTTTCTGTTGAAATCCAAACAGAAGAGGCTCTTGTACTATAATCTACTTTATCCTCTTCTCCTACTGTGTAATCTCCTTTGGCGTAAAAAGTAAGCACAGCAGTTCTTGAGTCTGGTGAAAGAGCTACATTGATGTCATATAAATCAAACTCTCCCCATTTGGCTGCTGGCTCAGTATTAAAACCCTCAGTACTCATTGTATAAAACTTGCTCAAGTTTGAGTCTCCAGTTGAAAAAACGATGTTCTTATCAACATACTTGTTGAATTCTTCTGAGTTTTGTGTGAGAATAGCTTCTTGAAGATTTACAGCATTTTCTTTTAAAGCACTTATAATATCTTCGTCAGAGATTGAGGCTGTTGGTTCAACTGTTTGTTGACAAGCTGTAATTAATATCACAGCCATAAATAGAAATAACTTTTTCATATTTTAATATATTGGTTAGTCGTAAATTTATACATATTAATTATATATAACAAGCAAACTATAGGCCATATCCCACCAGCTTTAATTCAGCTATTTCTAAACCTCTTACATAGGTTTAAATACCCTAAAAAAGACAATTAAAGTGTACATAAAATAAAAAAGGGAACTAGATTTCTCCAATTCCCTTGTAAACAGTAGTGACCTCGACAAGATTCAAACTTGTAACCTCTTGAGCCGTAATCAAGTGCGCTATTCAGTTGCGCCACGAGGCCGTTTTAAAACAATAAAATGATTTGTTTCGGGGTGCAAATATAGAAAAATAGAATAAACCAATGCTAGTATTTTAT
>Ga0209532_1002340_pt1 | contig 13532 bp, 13 predicted proteins | sample COG_02_FD_184746 | JGI IMG/M metagenome (GOLD analysis project Ga0209532, IMG submission 184746) | Pelagic Microbial community sample from North Sea - COGITO 998_met_02 (SPAdes) (version 2) | ecosystem: Environmental > Aquatic > Marine > Neritic zone/Coastal water | place: Helgoland, sampling... | reverse complement strand
CAGGCGCGCCTTCGGCACTGAAACGACAAAACTTTCTACGACGTACAAACTTAGCCATTATTCTTCTCCCTCGCTTTTCGCTGCTTCAACAACGTCTTCGGCTGGTGCTTCGGCGGCTTTCGCAGCGGCCTTGGCAGCATCGTCAGCGGCCTTAGCTTCATCAGCTTTCGCTTTAGCGGCGTTGCGACGCTCGCGTGCTTCTTTGTCTGCTTTATCAGCATTCTCGATTTTCATAATCGGTGACTCAGCTGTAATAGCTTCATCGCGACGGACAACCAAGCTGCGCAGAACAGCATCGTTATAACGGAAAGTAGAATTAAGCTCGTCGAGAACATCCTGACTACATTCGACATTCATCAGAATGTAGTGAGCTTTGTGAATTTTGTTGATTGGGTAAGCCAACTGGCGGCGACCCCAGTCTTCCATGCGATGAACCTTGCCTTCACCAGCTTCAATAGAAGCCGTGTAACGCTCGATCATGCCGGAAACTTGCTCACTCTGGTCCGGATGAACCAGAAATACGATTTCGTAGTGACGCATTGTATCTCCTCGTGGATTAAAAAGTCTCCCGCTAACGCCTAGTCGGTCGCTGCAGTGAGACAAGGAGTGTCTAAGCCGAGAGGCCGAGACGCTGTAAAACCGCGCCATTGTAGTGACTTGACCTGCCCGTTGCAACAGACATTTTTAGCCCTACTGCCGGGTTTAATGGAAGGTCTAATGAAGGGTCTATCGTAAGCAATCCAAGGGACAATATTTAGATCAGTTACTTGGCCAATTTTGAATTGCCCAAAAGGCTAAAAATCGAGCGCACATTACTCCGCGGCTGGGTCAGAACTGAGGTGATCGCCAACTCCTCAAAAGCGACAATAATATGAAAAATAATTACTGCGTTAAAAAACAGATCAGCACCCATCAAAGTCAGCAGATAAAACGCCGGCGCCATCAGCACCGCCGCGGTTTTGGCACCAAGAGTGTGATAGCTGGGATACTCGCCAAACTTAGTAAAAGCATACAACACCGGCAGTATAAACGAGAGAGTAGCTGCCACTAAAAACCATAGCTGCTGGGCAAAAATCTGCGGCCAGATCCAGTAGATACCCAGAATCATACAACCGTAGGTGAGCATGTCGGCCCAGCTATCCAGCTTGGCACCGAGCTCCGACACCAGGCCTAACTTGCGCGCCAGATAGCCATCAAAAACATCACTCAGCAGAGAGACTGCAAGAACTACCAGAAATCCCTCTGTCTCGGCAAAATATGCCAGCACTACTAGCACAGGCACCAGAGCTAGCCGAGTGAGACTTAAAATATTGGGTATTGAATAAAGGTTTCGCTCTGCCATATCCCTAGCCAGGTTGTTCTTGCCAAATTGGCGGCCTGTCGACTTTGCATTATTACTGTCAGACGTGCCATGAGGCAACCTGACGCAAAGCGCTTTTTAATTGGATTAAGCATAGCCGAAAAATACTGCCGAGCGCTGCTGTCTCGGCCTGCTTATTTTAAAAGTGGGCAATAACAATATGAATAATGGCGCCGAAAGCGCGTTTAACCGCGCCGTTGACGGACGACTTCAAACAGGCATACACCGGTTGCCACAGAGACATTAAGACTACTCACCTCACCGGCCATGGGTAACTTAGCCAAATAATCGCACTGCTTGCGTGTCAACTGACGAATCCCCTTACCCTCAGCACCCATAACCAGCACCAAAGGACCAGTGAGATCCAGATCATAGATAAACTGCTCAGCCTCTCCGGCAGCACCCACAACCCAAGCTCCAGCCTGCTGCAACTTCTCCAGCGTTCGCGTAAGGTTAGTCACCATCACCAGGGGCATAGACTCAGCGGCACCACAGGCCACTTTCTGCACCACTGGGGTCAGACCCACAGAATTATCCTTAGGTACGATAACAGCGTGCACGCCGGCACCATCTGCTGAACGCAGGCAGGCGCCAAGATTGTGTGGATCAGTAACACCGTCAAGGACTAAGAACAGCGCCTTAGCGCCCTGCTTCTCCATCATCTCAAGCAAGAAAGCTTCGTCGTAAGTTTGCCCTTCTTCACACAGCGCAATAACTCCCTGATGGCGACCCTCAACCTTGTCATCGAGGTTCTTCACCGTCGCCCACTGCAGGGTCACACCATGCTGCTCGGCCAACTTGTGAATCTTTTGCAAGCGATCATCCTGACGGCCACGTTGCACATGCAGTTCTCTTACGCGCCCAGGCGCTGACTTAAGCATCGTTTGAACAGCATGTATGCCGTAAATCCAATCCACCACAATCTCCCGATAGTTTTTCTAATGATTGCGCATTGTACTGGCTTTCGGCAGAATTCGGAGATGATTAACCACCGCGACCAATAATATATGTCCCCATCAGAATCTGAGCCCTACCCCATCGCCAATTTGTGGCGTCGACTCGCCGCACTGATCTACGATGCCTTTCTGCTATTTGCCATCGTACTGGCCTACGGCTTCTTGCTAACAGTGATCAAAGTATTATTCAGCGGCTCACAGCAAGTAGAAGATGTGCAGCCCGGCGCGCTGCTACAATGGCTCAGCTTTGCAGGCTTGATCGTCGCATTAATGGGTTACTACTATATATGCTGGCGCAAACAGGGCCAGACATTGGGCATGAAATCCTGGCGCCTAAAACTGCAGCAAGCAGATGGCTCAATGGCCACACCAGAGCAATGCATCAAGCGCAGCCTGCTCGCCACCCTCTCGTTTGCCTTCGGCGGCATTGGTTATCTTTGGTGTCTTATGCCACCAGCCAAAGCTTGCCTTCATGACATTTACAGCGCCACAGAAGTCGTGGTGCTACCGAAGACAAAATAATAAAGGGCGCGACTATGGACACCGAGAAAAAATTGATCCTCGCGATGGACCAGGGCACCACTTCCTCAAGAGCCATACTCTTTGATCAACAGTACGCCATAGTCGCCCAATCACAGCAAGAGTTTGACCAGCACTTCCCCGACTCCGGTTGGGTTGAGCACAACGCCCTAGATATCTGGAAAACCTCCATCGACACCGCCAAGCAGGTACTCGTCGAAGCAGGTTTACAAGCCCAACAGATAGCTGCCATCGGCATCACCAATCAGCGCGAAACTACCTTACTCTGGGACCGCAACAGCGGCGCGCCGATTTACAATGCCATCGTCTGGCAAGACCGCCGCACCGCTGAATACTGCAATAGTTTAAAAGATCGGGGCCATGAAGCCATGGTCAGCGCCAAAACCGGTCTACTACTAGACCCCTATTTCTCCGCCACCAAAATCGCCTGGCTATTAGACAATGTGGACGGCGCACGAGAGCGAGCCGAACGCGGCGAACTCGCTTTTGGCACCATGGACAGCTGGCTACTATGGAACCTAACCGAAGGCCAAAGCCACGCCACCGATGCCACCAACGCCTCAAGAACCATGCTCTACAACATTCACCAAGGACATTGGGATGAAGAATTATTAACCCTATTTAATATTCCAGCCTCACTACTACCAGAGGTAAAAGACTGCGCTGCCGACTTCGGCAACACCAAACTACTCGGCAATAACAGTGTAATTCCCATTCTAGGAATCGCCGGTGACCAACAAGCCGCCACAGTAGGCCAAGCCTGTTTCGAAACCGGCATGATGAAATCCACCTATGGCACCGGCTGTTTTGCATTATTAAACACAGGCACCACCGCAGTCGCCTCAAACAACAAACTACTCACCACCATCGCCTACCAACTAGACGGCAAGGTCACCTATGCTCTCGAAGGCTCAATCTTTATCGCCGGTGCCGCCGTGCAATGGCTGCGCGATGGCCTAGGCATTATCGACAGCGCCAAACAATCAGGCGAACTAGCCCAGCAAGCCGACAGCAATCAAGACGTCTACATGGTCCCCGCCTTTACCGGCCTAGGTGCCCCCTGGTGGGACGCAGATGCCCGCGGCGCACTGCTCGGTTTAACCCGCGCTACAGGGCCAGCAGAGATTGCCCGCGCCGCGCTCGAATCAGTTTGTTACCAAACCTTGGATTTGCTCACTGCTATGCATGCAGATTGGGATCAAAGTGCCAAGACAGTATTGCGCGTTGATGGCGGCATGGTCGCCAGCGATTGGACCATGCAGCGTCTTGCGGATATTTTGCAGGCACCGGTAGATCGTGCGGTGATTGCCGAGACAACGGCATTGGGTGCGGCTTGGCTAGCAGGGTCAAGGGCTGGAGTTTGGCCCGATCAGCAGGGTTTTGCGGATAGTTGGCGGTTGGATAAAAACTTTGCGCCGGAGATGGAGGCTGAGATAAGAGATAAAAAAGTGCATGGGTGGAACAAAGCGGTTAGGCGAGTGCTAAGCTAAAACGTAATAATTAATACTTTTAAGCAGAGGAGAATCAGAATGATTAGGTACCTAATGGTAGCAAGCCTATTACTCGGCGGTTGTAGTTCAGAAGAGCAAACCATCAGCGCACCTGCACCCGACCTATCAGATAGCTCCACAACTGTATCTCCCTTGAGTCTCTACACCTTCGACTGCGGCTCTATAGTCGTATCTGACCTCGATGTCTTTTCCTCCGCTGGCGACTACGCAGGGCAAACAGATACCCTGACCAATACGTGCTACCTTATCCGTCACCCTCAGGGCGACTTGCTGTGGGACCTTGGTTTACCTCAAGGTTTGGTAGGCGCAGGCCCACAGACTGAAGGCGTTTTCACCTTGACGCTCAAAAAAACAATAACCGAGCAGCTGGCGGAAATTGGCCTTAGCGCACAAGATATTGAATTTATCGCAATCTCTCACAGCCATTTTGACCACAGTGGTCAGGTTGCTATGTTTTCTGACAGTCAGTGGCTGGTGAATAAAGATGAGCTTGAGTATATGTTCAGCACTGATGCCAACAAGATTCAGAATGCGCGATTTGCCGAACTTAGCAAGAGCATCCACAGCGGCAATCACGATGTTTTTGGTGATGGGTCAGTCATGATTTTAGCGCTGCCGGGGCATACTCCGGGACACAGTGCACTGCAGGTTAATCTGGCTGAGAGCGGCTCAATTCTTCTCACTGGCGATCTCTATCACCGCAGTGAAAGTCGAGAATTAAAGAGAGTGCCTCGATTTAATAGTGATGAAGCTCAGACTCGAGAGTCGATGGAGATTTTTGAAACGTTAGCGAGGGAATCAGGTGCCCGAGTGATTATTCAGCATGAGCCGTTGGACGTTGCTACTTTGCCTAAATCGCCGGCGTTTTTGCAGTAGTTACTCGCAGCACCTAGCTGTGATTCTCAACAACTCACACTGTCATGAGTGAAGCCGAAGGATTTTCTCTACCCACTGCGCCTAAGCAAAAACAACCCCACCAATACACAGAACAAAATCGGCACCAACACCGCCAACAGCGGCGGAAACTGAAACACCACACTGAGCGGCCCCAGCATATCCTGAAAAATCCGGAAACTAATACCAAACACCACGCCAATGAAAATCCGAAATCCCATAGTCGAGTCACGCAGTGGTCCAAAGACAAATGAGATACCCAGCAACACTAACCCAATAATAATCAACGGCTGTAAAACTTTGCGCCACATGGCCACTTCATAGCTGGCCGTATCTATATTCTGCAACTCAAGAAAAGCAATATAGTTATACAAACTCTCAATCGACAGAGAGTCTGCCGGCAAAATATTCAGCATCAAAACATTCGGCGTCAACTCCGAATCCCAGCGCCGGGTAATCAGCTTATCTCTCTCTGTACGATCACCCAAAAACCTCGTCACCGACACATTCTCTTCAATCCAATAGCGCTCAGATGAATTAAAGGTCGCCCGAGAGGCAAAGCTCGCTTCTTGGATCTGTCGCTCATCGTTAAACTGATAGCGGGTCACGCCGTACAGGACACCCCCAGGGAACACGGCATTGGCGTGCATAAACTGATTGCCTTCACGATTCCAAAGACCCGACGACGAATCCTGGGCGCTCTCCCCTTTGCGTAAATACTCGCGCTTTCCCTCAGCTAACTGATCAAGGTAGGGCGAGAAATATTCGCCAATGGTCATACCTAAAATCACAAAGATCAGCACCGGCTTAAGCACAAAGCCAACGATACGCAGGGGCGAGACACCGGCCGCACGCATCACAATGACTTCACTATTGCCCGCCAGCAAACCAAGGCCCACCAGACAGCCAATCAGTGAAGCGAAGGGAATATATTCATAAATTCTTGAGGGCACCAAGGTAATTACATAAATCAGCGCATCGGCAAAAAAGTAGTTGCGTGTGACATCCGCAGACTGGTCAATGATCGCCCCCACAGAGTCGAGGCCAACCAACACCATCAGAGTCACTGCGATAGATGCAAATACAGTGCTCTCCACATGCCAAGATAGACGCCGCATCATGCCGCCACCTCGTCAGTAGCCAGCGCCACTTTGGACTTTTTAGGAGCACCAGATCTGAGTAGAAAAAGGCCAATCGCCAGATACACCGCATGCACCGGCAACAATGTCACCCAGATCGGAATAGCACCGGATTCAAGGGCGCCGCGCATAGCGTTCAGGGCAACCAGATAGGTAAAGTAGAGCACAATCGCAGGCAATAATTTGCCGTAACGACCCTGACGATTATTGGTACGGCTTAAAGGAACCGCCAATATAGTTACCACCAACACCATTAGCGGAATCGATAGACGCCATTGCAAGGTCGCCTGCAACTCGAGATCACTTGACCCTATAAGCAAACCCGTAGCCACAGCATCAGTCTTGGCCTTCTTCATCGCTGGCTGAGTATTCTCTAGGCGTGAGCCATACTCTTCAAAGTGGGTAATCTGATAATCGTTTTGCCCGGGTACCCCTTCAATGCGATAGCCGCTCTCCATAACCAAATAACGATCGCTGCTGTTCTCTGCCTGCTGTTGCCTACCCTTATCAGCCAAGACCAAAATCAAGCGGCGATCAGAGTTCTCATCACTGCCCGCGGTCATAGCCAAAAAGATCTCGTCTAACTCGCGATCCTCGGTCACCGCCTCGGCATAGGTCACTCCTTTGCCTCCAGACAGGGAGTAGAATTTTTTCGGCATCAGCTTATCGAGCTCACTACGAGATTTCTCGGCATCGAACAATGCCTCAGCCTTAGCCATACCGGAAGGAGAAATCGACAGGCTCAACCAGCCGGTAGCCACGGCAAATACCGCGGCAATAATCAATGTGTAACCCATCAGCCGTCGCTCTGACACACCACAAGCTTTTAATACGCTCATCTCATTTTGCACATAGAGCCGGCCAAAGGAGAGCAGCACGGCGAGGAAAAAAGCCAGGGGCAGAGTTAATTCGAGAAAGCTGGGAATGCGATAGCCGATCATCGCGAAGATAGAGTTGGAATCCATATCTCCGGCCACGGCTTTGGCGAGGTATTTAACAAAGCGGCCACTCATGAGTACAAGGAGCAGAATCACGCAGACCGCCGTGGTGGCAGATAGAATTTCGCGGCACAGATAACGGAAAATAATCACAGGTTAAGCTTATAGCCTTTGGGTGTTGTAGCGAAATTTATGCTATCGTTCGCATCGTATTTAGACTCAAATCTTTCAAAAAAACGACTACCAATCGGAGCAAAACATGGATTTTACTGCATCTGCCGCGCAGCTGTTAAACATAAAAGCGGATTCTCTCATTCTCCCGACCGGCCCACAACTAAAAGACAGTGCTAAAGCACTAGATATGTCTTTGGACGGCGCGATTTCCTCATTGATCAAAGCTGGCGACTTTTCCGGAAAGAGTGGCGCCACCTTAGTAATGCATATACCAGGCGCCAGCGGCAAGCGTGTTATCTTGCTTGGTACTGAAGGCGCAAGCACCGCACAGCAGCAGATAAAAGCCATTGAAGCAGGTGCCGCGGCACTGTTAAAAACTCCCAGTGTCAAAGCAGTGTGGGTTGGTGAAGGACTGTCCGACGATAGCGAATGGCAGGCCAGTCTAGTTGCACGCAGCATTCAAACCGCCAGCTACCAGTACCAAGCAGCGCCCAAAGGCAGCGCAAAAACCACGCCACGAAAATTAAAGACCGTAACCTATTGGGCGCCCACTAGAACCGATCTTAGTGCCGCCAAAAAAGGTCTGGCCTATGGCTCTGCCGTTGGCAACGGCATGAACGTCGCTCGCCAGCTGGGCAACTTGCCCGCCAATATCTGTACTCCCGACTATCTTGCCACTCAGGCCAAGGCTCTCGCCAAAGGCCAAGCCAAGTTCACCACCAGCGTGCTCAGCGAAGCGGACATGAAGAAACTCAAGATGGGCTCTTTGCTCTCGGTTTCCGCAGGCAGCGATGTGCCAGCCAAAATGATCGTAATGAAATACCAGGGCACCAAAGCCTCGGTTAAGCCGATTGTCCTAGTGGGCAAAGCGGTGACCTTTGACTCCGGCGGCATAAGTCTCAAACCTGGCAATGGCATGGACGAGATGAAATACGATATGTGCGGCGGCGCCTCTGTGATCGGCGTATTCAATGCTCTGATCGAAAACCAACTGCCTATCAATGTTGTCGGCATAGTCCCAGCCACCGAAAATATGCCCAACGGCCACGCAACTAAGCCCGGCGACGTAGTCACCAGCATGTCTGGCCAGACCATTGAAGTATTGAACACCGATGCCGAAGGTCGCTTGATCCTCTGTGATGCCCTCACCTACGCCGGACGCTTCAAGCCCGACACCGTGATTGATATTGCCACCCTTACCGGCGCTGTAATTGGCGCACTGGGCAAGGTTACCGCTGGCCTGCTCGCCAATGACGACGAACTTGCCGAACAGCTGCTCAGCAGTGGCACCCGCAGTGGCGACCGCGCCTGGCGTCTGCCGCTGTTTGAAGAGTATGACGAACTGCTGAAAAGTAACTTTGCTGATATCGCCAATATCGGCGGCCCTCAGGCCGGCACTATTACTGCTGCCTGCTTCCTCGCCCGTTTCACTAAGAAGTACAAGTGGGCACATTTGGATGTTGCCGGAACCGCATGGGTTTCGGGTGCCGCCAAAGGTTCAACCGGCCGACCTGTCCCTATATTGATGGACTACCTGCGCAGCAAGGCGGGATAAGGCCAAGATGACCAGTGTTTCCTTTTACAAGTTATCCGGCGACCTCCAGGTCGCCCTCGCACTGGTCTGTCAGCTGGCACAAAAGGCGATTAATGCCAACCAACAGGTGCTTTGTCTGGTGCCCGATATGGACACCGCACAGCAGTTGGATAAACTACTCTGGGACTTTCAGGCCAGCGCATTTGTACCCCATGGTCTTGGCACTGAGCACCTGCCTATCGCCATTAGTGCCGACAACAGTGACCCCGGCGAACATCACGGCATTCTGATCAACCTTCAAGGGGCAATTCCCACTTGGTTTAGCCGCTTTGAACGAGTGATGGAAGTGATCTATCCCGAGCCCGCTTACGAACAGGCCAAGCGCGACAACTTTAAGTTCTATAAAGAGCGCGGCTATCCCCTGAGCTTCCATGACCTCACCGAAAAATTTAAACCCTAATGACCGATCAGACTAACAAGGCCCAATCCAGCACAGAGAGTTCTGCAATTCGTTCCTCAGACTTAGAGAAGTTACTCGACGATCTCTACTCCCTGCAAGATAACCTGCTCTCAGACAACGTCGAAAAAGCGCTGGCTAACACTGACCTGCAACTGCCTGATAGCATCAGCGAAGAGGATGTGCACAATCTTGAAATCCCCATTCTCACCGATGTGGTGGACGATGAAGTAGATGACGAGAAACGTCTCAGCGACCAGTTTAATCAAGCCCAGCAACATCTCTTTGAAAAACCCTCAACCGCCCAAGCCAGCAGTCATGGGCCGAGCAACGACCAGATTAACGCCGTGGTCAATAAACTAATGGCGAAAATGCGTCCGCGAATCGACCAGCTACTGCGCGAGAAGATTCGCAACCTCGTGGTCGAGCGATTTAATCGCGAAAATTAATTCTCTCTCAGGGCAGTTGTTGGCCCTCAGCGCTAGGAACAAAAGCTAGCAACCCCTATAATCTGCCCCCTAAATGCGCCACCTCAATTCTCCGCCCCAAAACCAGATAGCTGAGCTCGATAATGGAAAAAACATTTGCCCCCCAGGAAATAGAAACCAAATGGTATAAAACCTGGGAAGACTGCGGCTATTTTGCCCCCAACATGAGCGGCAGCGGCGACGCCGGCGAGCCCTACAGCATTATTATTCCACCACCCAATGTCACCGGCAGCCTGCACATTGGCCATGCCCTGCAGCACGGCATTATGGACGCACTGACCCGCTACAATCGCATGAAAGGCAAGAACGCCCTCTGGCAAGTGGGCACAGACCATGCGGGTATCGCCACCCAGATGGTGGTTGAGCGCAAGCTCGCCGCCGAAGGCCAGCCCGGCCGCGAAGAACTGGGCCGCGAGAAATTTATTCAGAAAATCTGGGAATGGAAAGAAGAATCCGGTGGCACCATCACCCAACAGATGCGTCGTCTCGGCAACTCTGTGGACTGGGAAACCGAACGTTTCACCATGGACGACGGCTTTTACAAAGGCGTTCAAGAAGCCTTTATCCGCCTCCATGCCGATGGCCTGATTTACCGTGGCAAGCGCCTGGTCAACTGGGACCCCAAACTGCACACCGCCATATCCGATCTCGAAGTTGAGAACCGCGAAGTCAAAGGCAAGATGTGGCACCTGCGCTATCCACTGGCCAATGGCGCCAAAACATCCGATGGCAAAGACTACATAGTGGTCGCCACCACCCGCCCTGAAACCATGCTCGGTGATACCGGCGTTGCAGTAAACCCGGAAGATTCTCGCTACGAAGATCTGGTTGGTCAGTTTGTCGAATTACCCTTACTGGGTCGCCTAATTCCCATCGTCGCCGACGACTACGCCAATATGGAAAAAGGCACCGGCTGTGTGAAGATCACCCCAGCCCACGATTTCAACGACTATGAAGTTGGCCAGCGTCAAAAGCTGCCAATGATCAACATCCTCACCACCAATGCCGACATTCGCCAGACCGCTGAATGTGTCAATACAGATGGCAGCGACAACAACGACCTAGACGCCACTCTGCCGGAAAAATACCGCGGTATGGAACGCTTCGCCGCTCGCCGTGAAATCATCGCGGACTTCGAAGCCCTAGGCTTGCTGGAAAGCATTGAAGAAAACGACATGACCGTGCCCTATGGCGATCGTGGCGGCGTGGTTATCGAGCCCCTGCTCACCAACCAATGGTATGTGGACGCCAAGAAACTGGCTGGTCCGGCTATCGAGGCAGTAGAAGATGGACGCATCAAATTTGTTCCGCAGCAATACGAGAACATGTACTTCTCCTGGATGCGCAACATTCAAGACTGGTGTATCTCACGTCAGCTGTGGTGGGGTCACCAGATTCCCGCTTGGTACGACGAAGCCGGCAAAGCCTATGTCGGCAAAGACGAAGCTGACGTCCGTGAAAAATATGACCTCGGTGATATTGCCCTCAAGCAAGACGAGGATGTTCTGGATACCTGGTTCTCTTCAGCACTCTGGACCTTCGGCACTCAGGGCTGGCCCGAAAAGACCGAGCGCCTGAAAATGTTCCATCCCACCGACGTGCTGGTCACTGGATTCGATATTATTTTCTTCTGGGTCGCGCGCATGGTAATGATGAGCATGCATCTGATCAAAGATGAAAATGGCGAGCCGGAAATACCGTTCAAAACCGTCTATGTCACCGGCCTGATCCGCGATGAGCAGGGTCAGAAAATGTCCAAGTCGAAAGGCAATGTTTTGGACCCCTTGGACATGATCGACGGCATTGATATAGAAACCCTGCTGGCCAAACGCACCGGCAACATGATGCAGCCCCAGCAAGCCGCCAAGATCGCCAGCCGCACCAGAAAACAATTCCCTGATGGCATCGAGCCTCATGGATCAGACGCACTGCGTTTCACTCTCTGCGCATTGGCCTCAACCGGCCGCGATATTAATTGGGATATGAAACGTCTAGAAGGCTACAGAAACTTCTGTAACAAAATCTGGAACGCCTCACGCTATGTGCTGATGAATGCCCAGGGTGAAGATGGCAATTTGGACTGTGGTCAGGACGGCAGCGACAACTACAAACTCAGTCTTGCCGACCGCTGGATTATCTCGCGGCTACAGCAAGCCGAGATCGACGTAAGCGCCGCGATCGACAGCTACAGATTTGATCTCGCCGCCCAGGCACTCTACGACTTTGTCTGGAATGAATACTGCGACTGGTATCTGGAACTGTCCAAGCCGGTCCTCTGGGACGAGAACGGCGACCCGCAACTACAGAAAGGTACTCGCCGCACATTGGTTCGAGTATTAGAAGCCACCTTGCGCCTTGCTCACCCCATGCTGCCGTTTATCACCGAAGAGATCTGGCAAAATATCGCCCCACTGGCCGGTATTGAACTGAACCCCGCCGGCGACACCATTATGCTGCAGCGCTACCCACAAGCCGACAGCAGCCAAGTAGATCAAGACGCCCTTGCCGATATCGAATGGCTCAAAGCGGTGATTATCGGCGTGCGCAATATCCGCGGCGAGATGAATATATCCCCCGCCAAAGCCCTGCCCATCTATATGACCAAAGGCGGTGACAACGATCAGCGGCGTATGCAAGACAACCACCAGTTCCTCAGCAAGCTGGCCAATCTGGAATCCATCACCTGGCTCGATAATCCAGAGGATGCACCACTCTGTGCCACGGCACTGGCCGGTGATCTGGAAATCCTAGTTCCCATGGCTGGCATCATCGACGTCGACGCCGAACTGGCGCGTCTCGACCGCGAAATTGAAAAGAACTCTCTGGAAGCGAAAAAGCTTACCGGCAAACTCGGCAACGCCAAATTTGTCGACAATGCCCCAGCAGAAGTGGTCGCCAAAGAGCGTCAAAAACTCAGTGAATTTGAGAGTTCCCTGACCCAGTTACAAGAGAAGCGCAGCGTAATTTCTGAAATGGCCTAGGGTCTTTTGACGCTAACCGAACAAACAAAGAGAACCGAATGGCCAACACGCTCAACCCCCAGCAGCAGGCTGCGCTGAAATATATCGACGGCCCGCTGCTAGTGCTCGCCGGTGCCGGCAGTGGTAAAACCAGTGTAATCACGCAAAAGATCGCCTACCTAGTCGAAGAGTGTGGGATTCCCGCGCGCAACATCGCCGCCGTGACCTTCACCAACAAAGCCGCTCGAGAAATGAAAGCCCGAGTCGCCAGCCTGCTCAGCGGCGCTGATGGCAGAGGCCTAACCGTTTCCACCTTCCACAACCTCGGCCTGAATATTATTCGCAGCGAGATCAAAGCCCTGGGCTTTAAGCCCGGCTTCTCGATCCTCGACCAAGAAGACTGCCGCAACCTGTTAAAAGAATTATTGGCGCGCAATAGCGAACTCGACGAAAAGCTTATCGACACCGCCCAGAACACCATTTCCAACTGGAAGAACGGCCTCCTAGAACCACACCAAGCCGCCAGTGCCTCCGCCGGCAACAGCGAACAAGCCACAGCCATGCTCTACGAACGCTATCAG
>Ga0209532_1002339_pt1 | contig 13540 bp, 17 predicted proteins | sample COG_02_FD_184746 | JGI IMG/M metagenome (GOLD analysis project Ga0209532, IMG submission 184746) | Pelagic Microbial community sample from North Sea - COGITO 998_met_02 (SPAdes) (version 2) | ecosystem: Environmental > Aquatic > Marine > Neritic zone/Coastal water | place: Helgoland, sampling... | reverse complement strand
ATGCATTACATATCTTAGTAAAGGCAATTGGTATTAAAGATGCTAGTTTAGAAAAACTTCTATTAGGTAAAAATAATCCGGAAACTCTTCCAAATATATTATTTGATATTACTGCTAAAGATATAAGTGATATCACTTCAATACTTCCTAAATTAAAACAAGTAGGATACAAACCAGAAAATGTTCATTTAACTTGGGTACTTACAAACTATGTAACTGCTATGTACAATAATAAGAACAGAGCAAGAATGGTACCTGAAGATATCCTTTTAAAAACACATGAAGGTGCTTCTAACACTATTTGGGGTATCGTAACTAAAGCTCTTCCAAAAGGAATGAATGGTAGGGTAGATGTTATACTTAACAATCCAGAACATACTGTATTTTTTAAAGATAAAGATGGAAAGGTAATAAATGGTAATGTAAAGGGATTCCTTTCACTTCCTTTGAAAAAGGAAAAAGGAGGTATCTATGCAGAAAAAGTTTGGAAAAACAAACTATTTAATTGGGTAAAGAGTAATGCACCAGAATCAATCACATCAAATATGAAAGAATCAGTAAACGAATCAGTTGTTAACGAAGCTAAAGAACCTGAGGTAATTACTCAATTAAGAAAAATTGTAAAAGATAAACAAAACTCTTTAGTAGTTGATACTAAATCAAAAAGAAAGGTAAGAGTTGATATGAATTCAGCAAACCTAATGGTTCAAGTATATGATGCACTTAAACAACAATCTAATAAAGATAAGTTTGTTAAGGGTGGTGTTGTTAGTATGGCTCATATGGCACATAAACTTATGAAGAATGAATCAGTAAACGAAGGCAAATACTACATTACTCGTAATCAAGGTAGAGGAAGAGGTAAATCTTTAGTTGGTGGATATGATTTGAAAAAGGATAAAAAATTACCACCAAAAGAATTCAGAACATTTAAGGATGCTGAAAAAGAAGTAAAGAGATTACGAAATATGGAAAAAGGAATTCCAGGTGGTGGTTCTGCATATATCATTACTGATAAAAATATGAACCCATTAAAAGAATCAACAAGCGAAACTATGGACGAAGGAAAGAAAAGATTTTACCAACAAGATAGAGTTGGTTCAGCAAAATACACAATATCGTATCACGATGGAAAATCAAAACACAAAGATGGTAGTGATTTCTATGGTATCCAAATTCTTAAAAATAAAAAAGAGTTGGAGAAGTTTAGAAGTGAACTTTTGAAAAAAGGATATAGAGAAGATAGTGGATTCAAAAAAGAATCAGTAAACGAAGCAAACTATAAAGTAGGTGATACTATTAGTGTAACATTAAAGGGTGGTAAAAAGGTTGTTAAAGGTAAAGTTGAAAAATTAAACCCACTTAAAGTTAGAACTGGACCAACCGATGTTGTTACGTTGGGAAATCATTTAATTCAAAGTATTGGTGAATCAGTAAACGAAGGATATGGTGAATTCATCAAAGCTAAAAACCTTACCGATATTGTTGCATTATCTAAGAAAAAGAAAAACGCAGTATTCTATGTAACCGATGATAACAATTCTCGTATTGGTACATTCTACTTAAAGAATGGTAAGTTTGCTAAAGCAACTTCTGCAAATCCTAACTATGATTTACAAAATAGTAAAACTAAGTTAAAAGATAGAAGTGATGTAATCTACAAATACAAAGTAGATGAATCAGTAAACGAAAGAATGAATCCAAAGTTTTACGATGCAAGAGTTCAATGGATAGACCCTAAATATAAGAAAAAGTTTGTTGGTGATGTAGTTAGATATGATAATGGTGAATACAAAGTTAACTTAGGTAAAGATGGTAGATTTGAAAAATATATCTTGGCAAAAGAAAAAGATTTGAAAATTGTATCTAAATCTACAAAAAGAACATTTGAATCAGTAAACGAAGGTCCAATGGATAGAATCTTTGGTGGAATTCCTTATACTAAAAAGGGAAAACAATCAATAGTGACTATGAAGTTACCCGATGATGTTAAAGAACGAATCATCCAAAGAGCCAAGAAAGAAGGTAAAGTAGCAAAACCTAACAATGGTGGTGGAGTTACTGTATTTGAATCAGTAAACGAAGGTATTTCTGTATTTGATGAAAGACACTTTGGTAAAAAAGGTATAATCATTATGATTGATGATAATGGTAAAAAAGTATCTGCAATCTTCAAAGATAAAAAGAACGCTGATAAGTTCAATAGAAACAAACCATCAGATATCAAAAAACTTTTAGATTTAGCAAAGAAAACTAAATACCCAAAAGCAATCGATGAATCAATAAACGAAGCATATGTTGTATTGTACTCACCAAAAAAAGGAGTGAAACCAGTATCAACTGCAGCTTATAAAGATAAGAAAGATGCTGAAAAGTGGGCAAAGGATTTGGGTGGTATCACAATGATAGTTAAAAAGAAAGTTAGATATATTGATGAATCAATGGATGAAGGAATGATGTCATTAATAGATGCAATCAGACAAGATTCAAAAGATGTTAAAGATTTTGTAAAGAACGTATTTAAGGATAGTGAATTTAAGAAGATGAAAAATGATAAAGATTTCATTAAGTATCTTAAATCAATATATGAGGGAATCAATGAGATGGGTATTAATGACCCAATTATGATTAAACTTAGAGCAGCTCAAATGAAAAGAAATAAAGATGCTGCTAAGAAGGTTGAAAAACAAAAGAAAATTAACCCTGATTATAAAGCACTTAAAAACGCTCCAAAGATTAAAGCACTTAAAAAGAAAAGAGCTCAAATAATGAGAGATATGGAGCAAGAAGCTGAACCAGAAGGTGGTAAGATTGCTGATAGATATGGTAAGGAGTTAAATAAGATTGATAATGATATCATCAAATTAGGTGGTAATCCAATGACTGAAGCAACAAGAGGTGTAATTCATAAGGCAGCTAAGAAGGGGAGTTATCCTGTATCTTTGGTTGTTATTAAGGATGGTAAAGTAATAAAACAAGTATTAAATATCAAAACACCTCAAGAAGTTCCTGCTGCATTTAATGTAGTAAAAAATTATCACAAATATAAAGATGCAGTTGTTCATATAGAAGATAGTACAGGTAAAAGATTATTTTCAGAATCAGTATCTATTGATGAAAAAATAAATCTATTCGTAGAAGAAAATGTACCAACAGACCCATCAAAATGGTCTTATTATAAAGCACAAGCAAAAAAGAAATTCGATGTTTATCCATCAGCGTACGCTAATGGTTGGGCAGCTAAAAAATATAAGGCAGCCGGTGGTGGTTGGAAAAAGAAAAAATAGTTAGGATAATCCAAATTATTTTCGTATATTAGTAACAATTAAAATCAAGTTATGGCAAAAGGTAATATCTATTGGCTTACAGGTCAACCAGCACATGGAAAAACTGTACTCGGAAAAATGTTAGTAGAACTTCTTCAAACCGAGAAAAGAAATTGGAGAAAGGATGTATTTCACGTAGATGGTGATGACTTAAGAGCATTAACCATTAATAAAGATTACACCGAACAAGGAAGAATCAACAATATCAGAAGGGCTCAACTATTAGCTGAATATCTATCCAGCAAAGGTTGTGATGTAGTTGTATCATTAGTAGCACCCTATGAGTGGTTAAGACAAGAATTCAAAGAAAGAATCGGTTTAGATAATTTCGAAGAGTTTTATGTACATTGCTCTGAAGCAAGAGAAAGAGACCACTTTCATTCAAAGGATTATGTAGCACCACAAAAAGATTTCTTCGATGTGGATACAACTAAAGATAATCCAAAACAATCATTCACAAAAATAGTATCTTATTTAAGAGACAAACAAAAGTTATAAACCGCTAAATCAAATCAATGGCAAATGTAAAAGCGAGGGCAGATAAAGAATCTTCCTCATCAGAAGTAAAGTATTCATTTTTTGCAGGTAGATGGCAGCCGCTACACAAGGGACATCTATGGTTAATTAATGAAAGATTAAAAGAAGGATATAATGTATGGTTAGGTATCAGAGATGTAGAACCAGACGAAAAGAATCCTTGGACAGCAGAACAAATTTTAGAAATGGTAAAAGAAGGTGAGTTAAAAGAACTTATCGAAGCAGGTAAAGTATTACCTACCATTATACCTGATATCGAATCTATCAATTATGGTAGAGGAGTAGGATATGATATCATAGAGCACGTACCACCAAAAGAGATTGGGGATATTTCAGCAACATCTATTCGTAATCAAATGAAAAAAGATGGTAAGCTATAAGAGACACATTGCAAAAACACTAAGTTGGAGAGTAATAGGTACGATAGATACAATGGTACTATCTGCATTAGTTACTGGAAGTTGGGAGATGGGATTAACCATTGGAGGTATTGAAGTAGTTACTAAAATGGTACTTTATTTTCTTCACGAAAGGTTATGGTATCGTTTCTCTAGGTTTGGTGTAGAAAAAAAGGATTAGTCTATATTTATATACATAGAAGGAATATTTTAAATAGTATATAAAAATGGAAGATGTTACAGACGGGGAATCACTATTCCCTAATTTTGACCCAACAAAAGATTTATCCAAAGCTCCTAAACAAAGGACAAAAAGAGGTTTAGGTGCTAGACCACTTTTAGAATCTGAGATAAAGGATGTACAACAAAAAGCACGTTCTGCTGCTGAGGCAGCTAGAATGTTAGGTGTATCTTATAACACTTATAAGAAATACGCTAAAGAGTACGGAGTATTTGAAGATTTGAAAAATCCACATGGAATTGGGATACGAAAGGGAACAAATCCTGGAACATTAGCACACTCCTTAGATGATATTTTAAAAGGAATGTTTCCAGACTATCCAGTTTGGAAGTTAAAGAAGAGATTACTTAATAATGGGTATATGTTGGAGAAGTGTAATAGCTGTGGATTTGAAGAAAGAAGGGTAACTGATTTCAGAGTTCCATTGGTATTGGATTTCTTAGATGGGGATAGATGTAATCATAAGCATGAGAACCTTAGAATGTTATGTTTTAATTGTTCTTTTCTTATAAATGGGAACTTAACAGGTCCCAAAAAAGAGTACGAATATTAAATTTAAATTAAATTTGGTAAATTCAATTAATTTTCGTATCTTTACTTAAATAATACATATATATTAATATAAACAAAAACAAATTATGGCAAAGTATTTTGAAGTTACAGTTGAAGTGGAGGTAGCCACACTTAAAAACGGCAACCCAAAGTTAAAAAAAGAAATTTACTTGGTTGATGCACAATCAGTAACCGAAGCAGAAGCAAGAGTTGTTAAAGACTTTACTGAAGCTGGTGTGAACATTGACTACAAAGTAAGTGGAGCAAGGGAAAGCAGAATTATTAGAGTAATTGAGTAATGAGTAAAGAACCAGAAGTTATTACCGAAGAGGTAAAGGTAAAAGTTGCTAAGAGAGTACCACCTGGAGATAGGTGGACTCCATTAGATAACTCTTCATTGGTTTTGGATTCATTGACGGATGTATTAGAGTACGTCTATCAAAAGAATGGAAATACACAGTTTTATATGGATGCAAGAGAAGGGTTCACTTATGTGATTAAACAAGAAGAAAAAGTTATAGAACCAGAACCCCAAAAATCTTATTCCTTATATGGCGAATATTAAAAAGTATTTCCGAAACACATTAATTGGATTAGCAACAATGGTGTTAGCATCAATGACTGGTAACAGTCAACTAAATGACTCTGAAAGATTGAGACAGTTAGAAAATGATGATGACTTCCATATGTTTATTTAGTCCTCTTAATATTTATAATCAAATAAAAACGTTTAAATTATGAACACTATTTTAATTATCATCGGTTTGGTAGCAATAGCAGCCGGTGTAGTAATCTATTTCGTAAAAGCAGGTAAAATTGCTGATAGAGATGGAGACTTAATTCCAGATGTAGTAGAAGATGGTATCGATGATATCAAAGAAACTGCTAAAGAAGTTAAGAGAAGAGCCAAACGAGTAGCAAAAGAAGCAAAAGATGTTGCTGATGCTGTGAAAGAAGTTGTAAACCAATCGAAAGATGTTGTGGATGCGGCTAAAGGTGGCAAGAGAAAAGGTAGAAAATCAGGTAAAATAACTAAATCATCTCTTAGAGGGATGAATAAAGTTGAGTTAGTTGATTTGGCTAAAAAAGAATTCAATGTTGAATTCGAAACATCACTTACTAAGACAAATCTTATCAATAAAGTTTACGAACTATATAATAAGTAAATCTTAGTAATTAATGGACACGGTAGATTATTTTTATCTCATCATATTTAGTTGTTTAATATTATTAGTAATAGCAGCAACAACTATAATCGTAAGATTATCAAATAGGGTAACCGAATTAAGTTATGAACTTAAATTAGGTAGAAATAATTACCAAAAAGATTTGGATAGGTTGGAGGACAAAATTAATCGTTTCTCCAACCAATCTAATTCAACCGAATCTAAATATTCTAAAGATATAGAAAAGTTAGATGAGTTAGTAAAAACACTCAATAAGGCATTAGATACTAAGATTACCAATACCACAAATATTGAATAATTATGAAATCTAAATTTACCCCACCTTTATCTGAGTTAATTTTATTAATGTGCGTTGCATTCTCAATAGCATTCTCAGTATTCTTATTTTTAGTATTAGAAGAGGAAATGTTGGCATTGTTCATAGGATTATGGGCACCAACTATTATGGGTTTAATAAACTACATAAACATAAAGTTTAAAAAATAAAAGATTTACTTCTTAATGAAAAATGTTACAATTCTTTTGCAGGGTAAGATACTGCAAGAAACAATAGACTTCTTTGTAAAACACTATCCAACTCAGAATGTAGTAGTATCTACTTGGATAGGTTCTAAACTTGATTTATCAAAACTACCTCAATCATATAATGTAATATTAACTAAACTACCTAAAAATGGTGGTCATCAAAACATAGCTTATCAACTCCTATCTACAAATAATGGATTGAAATGTGTTGAAACTGATTATGTAATTAAAATCAGAGGTGATGAATATTACTCAAATATAGAATACATAGCTTATGAAATAGCTATGAACTCAAAAAAACTACATTGCTCACCAGTATTCTTCAGACATTGGGAATTTATGCAATATCATATATCAGACCATATTATAGCAGGTACTACATCTAATGTAAAATTGATGTTTGAAAAAACTAAATTCTATATGGATAATGAACTTGTATATAATTTTATGGATAATAAAAAATACGAATTTTGGGAACCCGAAATAAATCTAACCCGTTCTTATCTTATGGCTAAAGAACCAGAAAGATGGGGAAAGGTGGATGGTAGACAATTAATGGTAGATAATTTTGAAATATTAAAAATTAAAAAATTAGAACCATATAAAATTGTAGCAAATATATTTAATAAACAATGGAGTGAGGGATTTATACCAGAACAAAATTATAGTATTTCTGATATAAACAAATTATTCCTACCAGAACACGGAGCATATGCACTTAATATCACATAGGGGAAATATAGATGGTATTTCTAAATTAGAAAACCAACCAACTTATATTGATTCTGCTATTGAGTTAGGATATGATGTAGAAGTTGATATTTGGTATATTGGTGGTACACTATATTTGGGACATGATTTAGGACAATATAAAATTGATATTAATTGGTTGAATGAACGTTCTGATAAATTATGGATACATTGTAAGAATCACCCAGCATTAGAATTAATGTATAAAACTGATTTACATTACTTTTGGCACGATGAAGATGATATAACTATAACTTCATTGGGTTTAATATGGGCTCATCCCAAAATCAAACCATTGGATAAATCAATAGCAGTATTACCCGAAAGACACAATTGGTCAACTGGTGATTGTTTAGGGGTATGTTCTGATTATATAAAACATTACAAATAATGGATTTAGTTTTTATAACAATTCCAGAAACTAAGTCTACATTTTTTGAAGATAATTTTAATAATAAAATAGGTTCTTTAAAAGATGGAGAACGGCTTATCCGTTCAGTAGGTCATAGTTGGGTATATCCCACTAAGATAAAGGGTTGGAGAGATTGGGATTATCCTAATAGACAATGGGGAGTTTCTAGAGATGTGGATACATTCTCCATAAAGCCAACAGATAGATTGGTAACTATAATACGAAACCCATTTGATTTATTATTTAACTACTTTCATTCTGATTGGGCTTGGTGTAGAAGTTCACATCAGTTACCAACTGAAAATTATAGTAAAGAGGATTTCCAAAAATTCGTAGATATTTATTTAGATAGTAATATTCCATTTCATGCACCTGCATTTAAAAAATCATTATTTTCACAACTAAAAGATGATAATGGTAATTGGATACTTGATTCCAATAGTGTAGTTATTAGATTTGAAAGATTATCTGAAGATATTGATATATTTAGTAGAATGGTTAATTTAAATATTACTAAATATCCTAATGATACTAATGAAAATATCAATTGTTCCAGCTTTTATAGAAAAGACCAAATAGAAAAGTTGAATGAATTATGGAAAGATGATTTAGAATACTTTAATTATTCATTCGAAGAATTATCATATACCAAACAACCAATCATCAGAAAAAAACCAAAGATTGCATTATGTTTATCTGGTTTGATTAGGGATATAGATTATACTAAACCATTTTGGACAAACCTAATCAATAAATACGATATAGATGTATATGGTTCATTTTGGGATGATGAGAATAAAGATAATGGTGATACTATTGATAATCTAAAATCTATTTTTAATTTTAAAGAATTAGAATTTGAAAAATATTCCAATTTTAAGAAATCTACATTAGATGTAATTACACCTTATATAGTAGCACCATCAACATTATTATCTGAACTACAAAGTTACACTAAAAGTTTTCATACATTATCTATGTGGTATAAAATTTGGAAAACAAATATGCTATCTAAGAATCTGAATATCAAATATGATATTGTTATCAGAGGTAGAACCGATATGTTTATAGATGGAGATTTGGATATTATGTTAAATGATTATTTAAATGTACCATCTGGTAGAGTAAAAACTACTAATTGGGAAAATTCTGATGGTGTATGTGATATATTTGGATTTGGAAAACCTAAATTAATGGATTATTATGCATCTACATATCTTAATATAATGGAATATGTTAATCAAGGACATTATATGATTCCACCAGAGAACTTACTAAGGGTTCATTTAAGTAAAATTAACTTAAACATACGATTCTTTAAGAATAGATTAACAATAACTAGATATTGTAAAGGAATCCCTAATGAAATCTATGATAGAAGGGATGATGTAGAAGAAGAAATATTACCATCAACTTTCGTTAAATCCATACCCAATAAGAATATTATTTGGACAACTTCTGTTAAAAACAGTCTGAAATTTTAAAAAACGTATATTTAACTCAAACAAATTGATTTAACTATGGAAGATAGAATTAGAGATATTATGCAGAAATTGGAGGAAGCTATTTCATACGAAGATTTCAATATGGTAGAAGAAGCTCGAAAAGAGTTATTGTTTTTACTGGATGAAATGGAATCAGATTTCCCTCAATACGAAGATTATTAAAAATAAACAACAAAAAGCTTGCATGTTTCAAAAAAGTTTTGTATATTAGAGTTGTAATTGATTAATGAGAAACTCTAAAATAAATAATATGAAACACACTAAAGGAACTTTAGAAAACCCTTGGATATTCTGTGAAGATAGAATGGTAAGGTTAGAATCTGTTGGTAGTTGGTTAAACTACGATAAGGGAATTGTATTCCCAATGTTAAAAGATGGTGATATCGATATGAGTTTAGATGTACCTATTGAAGATGTAGCATATGATTGGTGGCAATCCCTTTCATCATCTGATTATCAAATAACTAAGAAATTTTATTAAAAATACATGAGAAAAAGTTTGGTAGTCTCAATTCTTTTTCTTATATTAGTACTGTAATTGATTGGGAGTGATTGTAGCTCCATTAATATAAACCTTAAAACCTTAAAATATGAGTAAATACGGAAATTCTTCTTACTGGCTTTCGGACTGGGAAGATGAAGATATTGTAGTTGATACAATGAATGATGTAGAGAAGAAATCACATGACCTCTACAAACTCTCAGCATCTAAGAGAGCTATCTCAAACTTCGTAAATATTGTAACCAATGACCAAATCAATGTTCACTTCAATCAAAGAGGTGATTCTTATACTGATGGTAAATCGGTTGTTATAGGTTCTAATATTATTGAACCTAAAGATTTCGATATTGCTGTTGGTTTGGCATTGCATGAGGGTTCTCACATTAAACTTTCTGATTTTAATATTCTTAATGATATCTACAACTTAGTTCCTTCACATATTAAGGATGGGGCTATTAAGAAAGGTATTAACAATCCAATTCAAATTATCAAAAATATTTGGAATGTGGTTGAAGATAGACGAATTGATAAGTTTGTATTTGATTCAGCTCCAGGTTATAGAGATTACTACCGAAAAATGTACGATAAGTACTTCAATGATAAGTTGATTGATAAAGCTCTTCTTTCAGATGAACATACTGAAGAGAGTGTTGATTCTTATATGTTCCGAATCATCAACCTTCACAACAAAAATACTGATTTAAACGCTTTAAAGGGTCTTAGAGAGATTTACAAAGTAATTGGGTTAGGTAGTATCAGTAGATTAAAAACCTCTAAGGATTCATTTGAGGTGGCTCTAAAGGTATTTCAGATAATTATGAACAACTTACCAACCGCTGATGGTGAAGGTGAGGGAAATGGTGACCAAAACGAAGATAACCAACCTCAGAATTCTGAAGGTAGTGGTGGTTCTGGTTCAGATGAGGCTAGAGATATGACTGATGAAGAGTTTGAAGATTTTTCTAACTCAATGAATGGTTCATCTCCATCTGGTGGTTCTGATGAACCTTCAAATGGTGGTAGTGGAATGGATGTTGAGAATACACCTGATGATATGGGAACTCCTTCTGATTCATCTGATTCAAATGATGGTAAAGAAACTGAAAAAGTAAAACTAACTGATAGACAAAAAGACCTTCTTAAAAAGAAAATCCAAAAGCAAAAAGATTTTATGGATGGAGATGTTCGTAAGAAAACCATCTCAAAAAAAGATAACCAAAATCTTAAAGCAATTGATGAAAGTGGTTCTGAAGTTACCAATGTAGGTTCAAATCTTCAGAATGGTTGGGGTAGAGTTTACAAAGGTACTCAATGTATCGTAGTTAAGAAACTTACTAAATCATTATTAGAATCTGAGATGTTTCCAATGACTCACAACAATTGGTGGAATACTGAAGAGGTTGGATTAATTAAACGAACTTTTGAAAAAGAAGTTGCTGAAGGTGTTAGAATTGGAACCATCTTAGGAAAGAAACTTCAGGTAAGAGGTGAGGACCGTTCAACTATTTTCAATCGCCAAAAACATGGTAGAATTGATAAAAGAATGATTGCTTCTTTAGGATTTGGAAATGAGAATGTTTTCTCTTATATTGAAACTGATTCTTATAAGAAAGCTAACCTTCACGTATCGATTGATGCTAGTGGTTCTATGGGTGGTGATAAGTGGACTAATACTTTAACAAATGTTGTTGCACTTTGTAAGGCAGTTGATATGATTCAAAACTTATCCATTCAGGTAACGTTTAGAACTACTACCAATAACAATCCTTATATTGTAATGGCTTACGATTCTAAGGTAGATAAATTTTCTAAAATAAAACAAATGTTCCCAACACTTCATTCAACTGGAACTACCCCTGAGGGATTATGTTTCGAAGCTATTATGAAGAACTTCTTAGGAAGTACAAATGATATGGATTCTTACTTCCTTAATATTTCAGATGGTGAACCTTACTTTGGTAATAATGACCTTTACTACTCTGGTGATGTTGCATTCCAACATACTAAAAAAATGGTGAAGCAGATTGAGAGTATGGGAATCAAAACTCTTTCCTACTACGTTGAACAATGGGTAGCTGAAGGTGGTGAACCATCAAAGGGATTTAAGATTATGTATGGTAAGGGAGCTAAACTTATCGATGTAACAAATGTATCTCAGATAACTAAAACAATGAATCAATTGTTTTTATCAAAATAATTTAAAAATAAATAAGAAAAAGCTTGCATGTTTCAAAAAGTTTTCTTATATTAGTATAGTAATTGAGTGGGGGTGATTTCCCCAAAACGTTAAACCTTAAAACAAATAAAAGTTATGACAGATTTCAAAATTGGATTCGTAAAAAATGAAGTTTACAAAGTGGAAGCATTTGGTAATTCATTTAAATTGATTGATTCTAAAGGTACTAAAGTTGGTACTATGGGAATTGGAACTGGTACTCGGAAGAGCGCTTATGAAGCTGGAGAAGCTCTCCAAGCTTATGTTCAAAAGAATGGTAAGAAAGTTTACCGAAAAGTTGGTATGGATGTTTACAACAACTTAGTGGCTCCGATGGCTACCGAAGGTGGTGGAGTTCAGTATGAAGATAAATCAGACCATACAGCTATTAAAGATTTTATCCACAATGGTTCAGTTAACCTAAAACCAATGGAATTGGTTATGACTGACTTGAAGTGGAAATACTTAATTCGTTCAGCAGTTCGAGCTAAGAATATTATGATGACAGGACCTGCTGGTTGTGGTAAAACTATGGCCGCCAAATCATTGGTAAAAGCATTAGACCGTCCTGATTTTTACTTCAACTTAGGAGCAACGCAAGATGCGAGAGCAACGTTGATTGGTAATACACAATTCGATTCTAAGAATGGTACTTACTTTTCAGAATCATCGTTTGTTAAAGCAATCAAAACTCCTAACGCTGTGATTCTATTAGATGAGTTATCTCGTGCTCACCCTGATGCTTGGAACATTTTGATGACAGTATTAGATGGTGGACAACGATACTTACGATTAGATGAGGCTGAAGGTTCTCCAATTGTTAATGTGGCTGAAGGTGTTACTTTCATCGCTACGGCTAACATTGGTAACGAATACACTTCGACTAGAGTTATTGACCGAGCGATTCTTGACCGATTCGTAACCATTGAGATGGATGTTCTTAATGATGAGCAAGAATTCGGATTGTTGAAGTTTATGTTCCCTGATGTGAACGAAGAAGATTTAAAAGCAGTTGCTGAGATAGCACACCATACTCGAACTCAATCGATGAGTGATGCTGGTAAAGTTACTGCAATGGTTTCCACTCGTGCTAGTGTTGAGATGGCTGGATTGATTTATGATGGTTTCGATTTATTTGAATCCGCTGAGATTTCAATCTTCCCATTCTTCTCTAACGATGGTGGAGTTGATTCTGAACGAACTTATGTTAAACAATTAGTTCAGAAGTATGTGAAGGATGAGGGTGAAGCTCTCTTCAATGAGCAGGAAACCGAAACGAATTCGGAAGATGAGATTCCGATGTTTTAGGGTTAATCAATTACGCAGAGAAATAGGGGAGCTCTCAACTCCCCTAAATCTCATTAATTTAAAACCTATTAAATGTTAAAAA
>Ga0209532_1002336_pt1 | contig 13549 bp, 13 predicted proteins | sample COG_02_FD_184746 | JGI IMG/M metagenome (GOLD analysis project Ga0209532, IMG submission 184746) | Pelagic Microbial community sample from North Sea - COGITO 998_met_02 (SPAdes) (version 2) | ecosystem: Environmental > Aquatic > Marine > Neritic zone/Coastal water | place: Helgoland, sampling... | reverse complement strand
AGAAGATATACTCAGCAATTACTATTGGCCTCATCATGAGCAGTTAAATCAAGCAGTGAATGAACAATTAAAATTTAATGGCAAAGCACTTATTGTTGATTGTCATTCTTTTCCAAGCCGTCCTCTTACAAGAGACCTTAGTCAAGAAGATAACAGGCCTGATTTTAATATTGGGACAGACCCTTTTCACACACCAAATTACCTTATTGAAACATCAAAAGAGTTTTTTAAGGAAAAAGGCTACTCCCTAGGCATTGACTGGCCGTATAGCGGTTCTATTGTTCCTTTACATCATTATCAGAAAACAAAAAATGTTTTTTCTATAATGCTTGAAATTAATAGAGCACTTTATTTAAATGAACCAGGGAATCAAAAGTCAAACAATTATATAAAAACCAAACAAACGGTAAATGAGTATTTAAAGATTTTAAAAACAGCTTTCGACAATTGCAAAAAAAAATAAATTAACAAACTAAATAAATACACAATGGAATATATTTTAATAAACAGAGAAGGGGACGCAAAAATTATTGCAGACTACAAAATAAGTTTTGAAACCTACACACTTAAAGAGCTAGTAAAAGCCTATAACAAAGAAGCCAAGTGTGGTATTGTTGGAGTACATAGACAGGCTTTATACCTAGCAGCCCTTAGGCAGGAGTTTAAAGAGCGTTTAAAAGAAAGCCCTGTGTATTTACTTGAACATGTTTTGGGCCTGGTAGGGCCTATTAAAATCGTTAATGGTAATATTGTGATTAAGGAGAGTTTTTACGAGTAGTGTTGTTGCCCTCTTAAAAGTTTCGGTATGTAATGTGAGCAGTATAGTGTCTTAGCGTCCGCAGTTTGCTATTACTATTTGTCTTCGTTTTCTTTTATTACAACCGGAACTTTACCCCAAGTACTCCATCCTCCAACTTCTTCTATATTTACATTAATTATTTCTGAATTTGATTTGATGTTTACATCAATTGAGCCATCTGGGTTTAATGGAACTAAACCATAATTGATATAAGGGTCTATACCATTTTTAGTTTCATTAGCATAAGCTCTTGGAATTATATCGATATTTTTTAGTACAAGTGTTGTTAAGCAAATTGCAATAACAGTCAAAATTGTTTTAGTGTAAAAATCTGTTTTCATAATCTTATATTTTCTTAGTTATATGTTATAATTTTATCAGGACTTATACAAACCTCCTGTTAATTTTTTTGCTATCTCTATTTCTCTTTGATTTGTTGTACCATCTGCTTCGATCATTTCAGATATAGATTTAATAACATAATCTTTCTTAATCATATTTAGTTTATTGAAATCAGTTGCTATTTTTTCTATATCTCCGATATTACCTTTTGAGTAAATGAGGTCGGCTGCAACTTGAATTTCCATAATTTCATCTAGAACACCAACTCCAAACAGTTTTATCCCTAACACCTCTTTTTCAGTTTCACAAAAGTTATCATCTGCCAAGGCAATTTCAACTAATAAAGCAAACAATAAAACCTTTTCAGGCTTACTCCATTTACTAATATTTTCGCTAATTGAATTTAATGTTTTACCTGTAATGTTATTATTGGCTTTATTACCTTTTTTAAAAAAATTTAAAAGTCCCATATGTTTTTATTTTTTAATTATGCTAAATCTCATACAAAAAGATTTTTTTGTCATGGCTTCTCCAAATATTTGATTCTTTTCTCGATATTCATCTGCTATTTGAGAGTACATTGGATTACCTAGTCCAAAATTTAAAAAACCATATGTGGCACCAATATTTTGTAGCATTAATTTAATACTTCCTAGTGAATGTCCAGTCTCCTTAACGCAAAGCTCCTCGTTTTTGATAAAATGTTTTAATATAAACCTGACATGATCTTCGGTGTATTCAACTTTTTGCATATTTCCATTTTTTGCTAATCAACTAATACTATTTATTCTTAATATACCTTGAAAATTATTTTAAACAATATAATTTCACATATTTTATTAAATTAAAATATAAAACCTACTCTTTTTTGTAAAATCTTATAAAACCAAAAATAAGGTTTTAGGATTTCTTTTGAGAATAAAAGGCTACTCATTTACGGTAAACTATAGTATCCCCTAAGTTAATATTAATAAAAGCATTACATTCTTAGATTAAAGTTTTATTTTACTTATTTTAGTTGTCAAATAGACTCCCCGAAAAATTGATAAATAGTTTTAAAAATATAAATTTCCCATCAAAATATAAGTATAGTTCGGATTCTGAACATATACCGCTTGAGTTTTACAACGATACTTTTCCTATTGCAAAAAAAATAGATTTATTTCTTGGGTATTTCAGTTCAAATGCCATAAAAGTATTATCAAAGAGTTTTGCTGAATTTGTTGTGAATGGTGGCGAGATGCGCATCATAACAAACCATGTTTATAGTCTAAAAGATAAAGAGAACCTAATTGATCATAATGCACTAGAAAATGAAGATAAAATAATTGATATTTTTAATGACCTTGAAAAATTAGAATTTGAACTCAGTGATTATGGTCAACATTTTTTTGATTGCTTAAAATATTTGCAGAAGCATAAAAGGCTAATAATCCAACCAGTGAAGTTTAACAATGTTGATTTAGCTCATTGTAAAAGGATGATTCTTTATGACGGCCATGATTATATTTCTACTGATGGTAGTATCAATTTTACTTTATCTGCACTGACAAAGAATTCTGAAAGTTTTGAAGTAAATGCACCTTGGAAAGGAGATATTTTTAAAGAGCGTGTAGATTCTGAAATAACTATTTTCGAGAAAGTTTTAAGTGGAAAACACCCTGATTACAAGCATATTTCTTCTGAAAAAATTGAAGTTGTAATCAATAATTTTGGTAATGATAAAGACAAGCAAGATTTATTAGAAGATTCTTTGAAAATTGATAATTCATCATTTGGAGATAAAGTGAAAAGAATTCTTAATCAAAAAAAAGAGCGTTTTATCAGAAAGATAGAAGAATCTAAAATCATTAATGACAAACCTCATTTTCCGATTTTTGATAGGAAAGTTTCAAGCCCACGACAATATCAAGTTGACGCATACAACGCCTGGGTTAAAAATGATTGCTCTGGAGTTTTCGCAATGGCTACGGGGACCGGTAAAACAATTACATCACTCAATTGTCTGTTAAACATTTATGAAAAAACCGCAACTTATAGGGCTATTGTTTTAGTTCCATCTATTGCTTTGTTAAATCAATGGGAAGAAGAAGTTAAGTCCTTTAATTTTAAAAATATACTTAAAGTTGGTGGTGGAAATAACTGGGAAAAAGAATTAGCAACTTACGTTAGTAACTTTACATGGGGTATTAAAGATGATTTAATTATAATTTCTACATATGGTAGTTTTGTAACGAGTATATTTCTAAAATACTTTAATAAAATTGATAAGGAATTCTTGTTAATTGCTGATGAAGCTCATAATTTGGGAGCAAATAACATTAAGTCTAAATTACCAAACATCAAGTCAGTAAAAAAAATTGGGTTGTCTGCTACGCCAAAACGAATATATGATTTTGAAGGTACTGAAGCTTTAAATAAATTTTTCAACGATTCACCCCCTTATACGTATAGTTTTGACATGCAAAAAGCATTAAATAAGGGGTTTTTAACAGAATATAAATACTTTCCGAAAATTGTAGAATTGAATGAAAATGAATTTGAAGAATATATTAAAATATCAAAGAAATTATTAAAATTCTTTGATTTTGAAAAGGGACAATTTAAAAAGGATCCAATTGTAGAAATACTGTTGCTGAAGAGGAAAAATATAATACACAAAGCAATTAACAAAATTTCGTGCTTTAAATCTATACTTAGAGAGTTAGAAAGAGAAAATAAGTTAAGTTATATTTTTGCATATATTCCAGAAGGATATTCTTTGGACGATAATGATGAACCTGAAAGAATAATGGACAAATTTATTAAAGCAGGTGTAAGTGTATGCCCAGAGTTAAAAATAAATTCTTACACTTCAGATGAGTCAAACTTAAAAGATTTATTAAGAGGCTTTTCTGAAGGAAGAATTGATCTTCTTTACGCAATGAAAATGTTAGACGAAGGAGTTGATGTTCCAAGAGCTGAGGTTGGTATATTCTGCAGTAGTACCGGAAATCCAAGACAATTTATTCAACGAAGAGGAAGGCTTTTAAGAAAGCATCCTAAAAAATCATTTGCGACAATTTATGATATGATTGTCATACCTAGATTATCCAGTGATTCTTCAGAGTTTTTCAATATGGAGAAAAATATGGTGACCAATGAAGTTCGGAGAGTTGCTTATTTTGCAAGTCTTTCAATGAATTATTATGATTCAGCCAGAAAATTAGAAAATGTGTTAAATAAATACGACATTAACCTTGATAAAATAATTAATGAATTATGAGTAAAAGAGATGAAATATTAAAACAAATTCTGTCCGATAAGGAATTAATGGATAAATACAATATAACAAAAAAACAGCTAGAAGACCTCAAGCCTCATGAACCTGGCAGTAAAAAAATAGTAAGAGTGCTTTCAACAATTATAAATGAAAATGATAATAAAAGAAATGCAGTTCAGATTTATAAAGTAATTAAAAACTTACATAAAATATAATTATGGCATCAATAATTAATAGCATTTCATTTAAAAACTTCTTCAACTATTATGGAGAACTTAAAGATAATCAATACGATTTAGAGGAAGGTGTGAATATTATAGTCGCAGATAATGGAGGTGGAAAATCTAAATTTTTCAATGCCTTTTTGTGGTTGTTTAATGGTCAAATTCTTGATTCTGATGACAAAATAAGAAAAAACATTAAGGATATTTATGTTAAGATCGTATCTGATAAAGCAAAAAATGAAACCTCAATTCGAGATACTATAGATTGTGCTATTCAAATTGAATACACATTCGGTAAACGATATAAATATCAAATCATTAAGTCTTTTACACTCACAAAACTTAATGATGATATTTCTGACCCTTCAAGTTGGCAATTTACGATGAACGATACTGAAGTTAATAGGACTGAATTAATTTTAACAAAATATAAACCTATTTATGATGAAGATGAAAAAAAGAACATAATTGAAAGATTAATTATGCCTGCATTTAGAAAATATTCTTTCTTTCAAGGTGAGGAGGTTGATGAAATTATTGATTTTGGTGCAAAAGAGAGTATTGAAGAAGCTGTAAAAAATTTAACAGATATAAGTAAGTATAATGAGTTAGTTGATTTAACGGAAGAATTTAAAATTAAAGCTGAAAAAGATTTATCAAAACAAAATACGGCTAATAATAAACAGGCCAATGATTTAAATATAGCTCTTGAAGAAAAAGAACGAGTTCAAGAACAATTAAATCATGAAGTGAAAAAATTAAAGGAATGGGAAACAACATTTTCCGATGCTGAAAAAGAGAAGAATCATCTTGACAAAACATATGCAAATGCAGATAAGAGAAAAGAAATAGACGACAAAATCCGACCTTTAAATAGAAGGTTAAAAGATAAAGTGGCTGAATTTGAAGAGTTTCTGGACAGGATTAACAATAGATTTTTTGATGGTAATTTTTCATGGATTGCGATGGGCTTTGATCAAGTTGTAAAGGATTTCAGAAGTTTAAATGATAAATTTATTGAAGAGAGATATAAGAAGAAAGCATTGAAAGATATTGAAGAAAGCCCTAACAATTATTTTCATTTTTTACCTGTTAATTCTCCAGATACAGTATCTATACAAAATATGATAGATAATGAACATTGCTATGTATGTGACAGGCCTGCAAAAAAAGGAAGTCACGAACATGGTTATTTAGTTAAATTAAAGAATAGACCATCCAGCAATACTGAAAAAGATAAATCTTTTGTTGTAAATGATTTAAAAAATTTCTTCGGAAATATTCAAAATAATTCGCAACCTTTTTATAATAGAATTCCAGATGTCAGAAACAGTATCAAATTAACCAGGGAAAAAGAGCAAGATTTAAAGAGGCAAATTGAACAAATCAAACTTAAATTAAAATCTTTAAGAGATGAGAGGAAAGATATTTTCGTTGGGGGTGAAGATTCTGAAACATCTGACGCTCAAATTTTATCGAGTTACCAAGGAGCAATAAAAAGAATGCAGGATGCCACGAATAAAATTGATGACATACTCAGACCAAAGATTAAAAAATTACAGAATCAAATAAAAAACATTGAGAATGAAATTAAAACTCTAAATAAAACACAAAATATCCCTAAAGGGTTTAAAGATAATTACGAAATATCTGTAGATTTAGCAAGAGCCACTTTTAATGCAAAAGAACGCGTATATGACGCTATGGTTAAACTACTAGAGCAACATGCAAATAATCATTTTCAAAATTTAACAGTTAATAATGATCTTGCTGGTGGAATTTTGAGGTTTGAAAAAACACCATCCGGTTCTATTAACTTTGTTTATTCAGATAGTAAAAACAATATTGTATATGGTTCTTCTGAAGGCTTTCAACGTATGAAAAAGTTTTCTGTAGTGATGGCCATTATATCAGCAAATAGTACCGATTACAAATATCCTTTATTAGCAGATGCTCCAATTTCTGCATTTGGAGAAGGATTTACAGAAGGATTTTTTGAAGCTTCGGGAAAAGTTTTTCCTCAGAGCATAGTACTTGTAAAGGAAATTTATAAACGTGATGATGACATGAATATTAATGATTTAGGGCGTCGTCTTTTAAAGGATAAAAACGTTAAAACAATGTACGTGAACCACGTCCCAAAAGGAGCAGAACAAATAGATTTAGTAACGACTAAAACAAAATTAAAATAATGAATTCTGAAGCGTTTAAAAATATTATTACACTTAAGAGACCAAGATATGCTAATAGTAGGATTCCTATAATTGATGCATTTGCAAATAAAGGGAAGTCAAAATCTGAATACAGTCAATTTGGACCCATATATGAGTTGTATATCTATGCCTTTATTTTGGGCATAAAAAAGAAAATGCATTTACCCTTACCCACCAGGAACTTAACAACAGATTTTTTAGAGATTGGTAAGTGGAAGTCTGGCTCTAGTTTAGTTGATTTTTTAATGATGATTCTTTTTACACATTGTGATGAAATTGGATTTAATTGGAATGAACTAGAAGATATGGATGAAAAAGAGCTAAATAATACTGTCAATAATATCATAACTTTTATTGAAAGTTATGCTAATGGTGGATTAGAGTTTTTACAATCAGAACATGATCAAAACAATTTAATTAATAGCCCATATCTATTTGTTGATTTGCTTGGCGAAAACAGTATTTTTCTTGAAGATGAAGAGACAAATAACTTAGAAGTAGAGGATGCTGATGAAGACATTGTAAAGTCAACTCAAAAATTAATAAGTATTGGTGAATCACCAAATACTGAATTTAAATCATCACTTAGAGTCTGCCTTAAAACCAATAAACCTGAAAACTACATTGAACATGGATGTATGAAAACAATTGCTGCATTTATGAACACAAAAAGTGGTAGCCTTTTAATAGGTATTGCTGACAATAAAGAAGTTCTTGGATTAGATAAAGACTTTACCTCCTTCAATGAAAAGAATGACCTGATGGATAAATTTCAAAAGCATTTGGACACTGTGATTGGCAAATATCTAGGGAATTCAGCCTTTTCATTGATAAAGGTGTCCTTTCCGGAGTTAGAAGGTAAATTAGTCTGCCGTATAGATGTAAGTTTCAGAAAAAATGGACCAATTTATCTTAATAATAAACAGAAAAATATAGAAGAGTTTTACATTAGAAGATCCGCATCAACAATTTCTTTAAACCCAAGTGAAATGATGAATTACATAGAAAATAATTGGAGTTAAAGAGCAACCTAGTCAATAAGAATTTACTAAAATCCTCAAAAAGACTAAAGCATCGTTACCTTGGCTGGATCTATGCCAATCTTAACTTAGGATAAGATTAATTCTAACAATTAATTTAATACTATGAGCACTTCCTTTAGTCGACTAAGTTATGTTTTTGAAAATGCTACTAATAGTTATAAATACTATTGGTGGCTTTCAATACTCAAGCTCATTAAAACCAACGGTAATAAGAAACTTGAATTGGAAGACATTGTATTTGAAATGCTTTCTTTTGTCTGGCACCCAATAAATTACTATAAAATTTCTCTAGGTAAACAAGATCAATTAACGAGATATGTAAAAGAAATTAAAGTTTGTTTTAATCTTCCCGATCAAATTGATGATGTTAAATTAATAGATTTTCTAAAAGAGAATCGAAAGACACCATTAATTAAGTCAATTATTAAAAAAGTCTTAATGTATGTTCCATTCCGTTTTATACGGCCCTGGTATCATGAAACTAAAGGTATGTTAGATCATACTGTAAATGATTATATAATATTTTTGCAAAAAGATATTAAACGAGACCTACCATATATTATTGAAGGTGATTTTATTTTAATGAATAGTAAATGGCTAGATTTTATTTCGAGCAATCATACTTTAATAGAAAATGCTGCACTTTTGGAATTGTTCAAATATGTAGAGAAGAACAACCCATTATTGATAAATATTTCATTGAAGTTATTTAAACCAAAGACCAGAAAATTAGCAAAAGCGACTAAATTATGGAAAAGATTCATAGGTGTGCAAGGTCATTTACATAAATCTGTTTTTGAAGAAAATCAATTAAATCAAATCAATCAATTATCAATAGATCATTTTCTTCCTTGGAGTTTTGTTACTCATGATTTAATATGGAATTTACATCCAGTCAATAAAAGTGTCAATAGTTCAAAGAGTAATTGTTTACCCAAAATAAGCTTCTTTAAACAATTCTATTATTTACAATACAATTTTTGTAATTTCCTTTTAACTGAAAAGATTAATAAACCACTAGAAAACTATTACAACCTTTTTAATTGCTCTAATGAAGAACTTATTAGTTTGTCAAAAGAACAGTTTGTAACTAGGATGGGTCATTTTTATACCCCCCAATACGAAACAGCAAAGAATATGGGTTTTAAATATAATTGGAGTTTAGGGCAGTAAAGACAAACTATTTTCAATTTTCTCAATTAAAAAATCAAACCCATCAATATTTCCTTGCTCATTGATTTCTTGATTTAATAATTGGAGTCCATGGTCAATATGCATTTTTGCATATTTGGATAAATCTTTATCTGAGATATGTACCTTATAATTCATAGCTAGCATACCTCCATAATACTCCGCATAATCGCCAAAAAGAACTTTGCTTGAATACTCTTTCCCGTTAGAATCTTCAATATCATTAATGTCTAATTTTTCAGACAGAGATAGTGAGTAGGCTAGAGCAATCCTAGATATTATATTCTCGGTCCCCAGGCTTAATTTATTTGTCAACTCAGTGACTATTTCTTTATTTACTTTACTGGTCTTAATGTGTGAGAACATGCTGTTTGTTAAATTGGTTAAACAAATCTTTAATAGGGTACCGTTCAATACTTGAACCTTGTACTTTACTTTCTATTAAATAAACCCCTACAAGGTTTGGTTCTAGTAACTTGTACTCTGCTTTTGTAAGTTCCTTCTCCAATAGCGGGAATAATACTACTTGGTCTGACACTTTTGGATAGAATTGTTGTATGACATTACTAGAATGTTCTTTATCAAACTTTTGTAATGGGCTATCAATAAACACAGGGAAATCTATCCCAGACTGCTCTACTAAAGCATTTAAGAGTGCTGTAGCGTACAATTGTTGTTCACCCTTGGATAAAGTGTCTTTGTCAATGTATTGGTCATATGAGTCAATCAAATCAATATCCATTACTTCGTCTTCGATACGTACATTTACTTTAGATACAAATTTTTCTTTATGCATCAATTTATTAAGCCCTAACAAAATTGAATTTTGAAGAGCATATTTTTTTTCTTGTTTTATGCGAGCAGTAAGAATTTTTAATTTATCAAGTAAAACTAGAGTAACTTCATGCTTTTTCTTGTCATTTTTAACAACTTTGAATTTCTTTTCCTCTTCCGAAAGCACTTTCTTATTGGTAGCCCTTAGTTTCTTAAGGCCATCTAACTCCTCAATCAATCTACCTTTGCTTAATGATAACGTCTCTATTTTTTGTGTAAGGTTAAGCTTGTCTTCTCTAAGTTTTAAAGCTATCGGATTATTTTTCCGAACCTCTCCTTTTTTAATCTTTCTATTAATTCTACCAAGATGCTGCCTTAGATCCCTTTCTTTTTTTACAATCTGTGAAAATTGACTTTTAAAAGAATTTTTTATATAATCATAGGTTGCCAAAATAGTCCTTGTAGTTTCTTCATCAAAATCAAGTAAAATTTCTCCTGTGACCACTTCAGATTTTTGATCACGTACTTCTTTTAGTTTCTTGAGCGCTAGTCCAATTTTATTCAAATGCTCTTTTGTGATGCCAATAGATGAAATTTCATTTTTAATTTCATTTGAGAAAACATCCAATTCTTTCTTTAATAAATTTTTGTCTAAATGTTTCTGCTTTAGTTTTAATTCTTTTTCTAATTGTTTTGTCAGTTTCTTTAAATTAGGTTCAGCAATTACTAAGGGTATTATATCTATAACCTTTTTTAATTCTCCTTTTGCTACTTGTAACTCCTTTTTCTTGGAATCTCGGTCATCTTTTAAAGATTTTAATTCATTTAGGGTCATTGCATTCCCTTCTCTAATAAGTTGTTCCTGTATATGGTCTGCTTTTACCCTATACCTTAAAAGAGCTTCTTCAATCTCTAATTGCTTATTCTCATTTAAATCAATTAGACCTCTAAGTTCTTTTTTCTTATCAATTAATTGCTCTAATTTTTTTTGATCTAGTTTACTTGCACCGTTCTTTCTCAATTTAGTTAGTATGATATGCAAACTATCCTTTAAGTCTTCATATTTTTTGATTCCTAAGACCTCAGAATATGCTTTACTTAAAGAACGTAACTCACTAACAGACTTAGCCTCGGCCAGCGCAACTACTTTTTCTGCATCAAAAAAGAAAAATTTGGCAATTTCTCTTGGTAAAATAAAATCATTAATAAAAACTTCATAACCAACTTCTTTGGTTAATTCGTTTTCTTGACCATCAATTAATATAGTTAGGTATTCTTTTTTGTTTTTGTAATTATAGGACCTTTTAATTACAAGCTTTTTACAAGGTATAGAGGGAATTAAGATGTCTTCTAGAGCCAATTCTACAGAAAATTCAGCAATGTTTGTTTCTTTAGTGTCAAATTCTCTCTTTAGGTCTTTATTAAGTATGGTTTCTAAATATTTATCGTATCCTCCAACATGGCGAATATCAATTTTATATTTGTCTTCTACTTGAGACATTTGCTTTCCATAAAAAACCCAAATTAGTGAGGTTAGTAGAGTCGTTTTACCAAAACCATTCTTTCCTGCAATTAAATGAATGTTTTTTCCATTTTCACTTCCGAAATTCACATGAGTTTCACCTCTGTAAATTCTAAAGTTATTTAATTTAATATCTACTATCTTCATTCTCCTTTTGGGATTGCAAATTCTTCAATTCTTTTCTCTAAATCATTATTTAAACCATACTTTGATATCATTAATGTCTTCGATTCTTGTAATGAAATTAAATTATCAATCAAACTAAAATAGGAGGGGTCTTCACTACAAACCTCTTTTAATAATCTTCTTTCCGTGTGGTCAAGAGACTTCATACTATTGCTGTGTAAATCCTTCCCAAAAACTTCTTGGTATATTTTGGAGACACTGTAATCAAAATTCATATCTCTATTCCAAATAACTTGTATTGCAATTAATTCTTGATTGGTTATTAAAATAAGTTCGGGTTTTGTTTTTTGAACTTGTTTTTGAGCTTCTAATAAATCCTTTAAAATTCTCGCACAATACCCTGCAGACATTCTACCAAAACCTTCACCTTCCTCATTTAAAGCAATCATCCCATTACGTCTGTATTTACTTCTGTTTTTTGGCAGATTTCTATCCAAAACTAATTGTTTCCTAAATTGTAAAAGTGGAGTCATCCAATCTTGTCCATTTTCAACAAGCGCTGCCATTGATTTGTCCTCCGATACAACTGTACAGGTCCAACAACCAAAACGGCTTTGTCCACAAGTTTTATGTTCTTTGTTTGTAACTACAGTAGGACACTCATAATCATCTGCACTGGCATCAGAGTAAATTTTGAAAAGTATTGCATTGTCATAACCCCAAGGAGAATCTACAGCATTTATAACATACCATACTTCCTCAACCATCATAGTTTTTATTGGTGCATAAACATAAGTATTAAGACTTGTAGGGTGTTTGTTAATCCTACTACCTTGAACCTCATGTTTTTTTATTGACCTTTCTCTTGTTTTACTTTCATCATATCTTGTTCCAAGCAGGACAATAGCTTCTCCTTTTTCATCTATTTGATCATGCAAAAAACTTGAAGTTGGGCGAATCTTTAAACGATCTGTACACCATCTAAATGAATTGTTAGGAACAGGATATCCTTTTCCAATTAAGTTAAACCAGAAAGTTTCCTCTAATTTTGGTGTGGTTTTTTTGACAAATATTGGCAAACCTTGTTCTCTTGCAGCTACTTCTATTTTCGCTAGCACATCTTCAACATAACTTGATATTATTGGGTTTTCAACCATAGTATCATTACATACAACGTGTACTGGTCTTCTTAATTGATAGGGCTGCGGAAATTCATCTCTAATTCTTTGTAAAGCAATCCAAACAAGCATAAGCATTACTGTAGAATCCTTACCTCCACTAAAACCAATTATCCATGGTCTTTCAGAGGGGTCTGCATAGGTATATTGGTCTATAATATCAGATATAACTCCTTCAATTTTTTTACTTTTTATTTTTTTCATTGTCTATCAAATATAATTTAATTTAAAAAATATACATAGAATTTTAACCCGTCTATTTATGTAATTATTAACAATTCTGTTTCTCTTGTAACAATCTAAATACTTCTTTACCTACGAAGTATAAAAACTGCTAAAATACTTGCAAGACTCACAGATACAGGATTGATTAAATAATTGCTGTTACTTTCTTTAGGTTTCTCTATTCCAATGAGTGATTCAGCGATTTTTAATCTCTTTTTATACTTTTCAACTTCTACTAGTGCCCCTTTTAAGACATAGTTAGAGTCATCACGGTCTATTATAGCTTGGTTAGATCTTTTTTGCATACTGGCTGCGTATTCATCAGTAGTATCTCGCTGGGCTTTTAGCTTTTGTATTTGCTTATTTTTTAGTTGTATTTCTCTCTCTAGTTTAACTTCTTTAGATGTAGGGTCTCCAATTGTTCCATACCCATTTTTATGATGTTCTATTAATGTTAGTGCCCACTCAGATAAGCTAATGTTAAATTTACCGGCAAGTTTTACATATTCAGCTTTTTGAGCTACAGACACTCTTGTACTAAGTGTTACGTTTCTATAATGCATGTTGTTTTCCATAAGTTTTGTTGTTTATAAATTATTAATCTACAGCGTGTTTACTTTCTATTTACACGCGTTTACTTTTGTCACTTT
>Ga0209532_1002333_pt1 | contig 13569 bp, 14 predicted proteins | sample COG_02_FD_184746 | JGI IMG/M metagenome (GOLD analysis project Ga0209532, IMG submission 184746) | Pelagic Microbial community sample from North Sea - COGITO 998_met_02 (SPAdes) (version 2) | ecosystem: Environmental > Aquatic > Marine > Neritic zone/Coastal water | place: Helgoland, sampling... | reverse complement strand
ACCTTTTCTATATTTGCACCCGCTATATACAGCGCGACCGGAGAAATGGCAGAGTGGTCGAATGCGGCAGTCTTGAAAACTGTTGACTGTAACAGGTCCGGGGGTTCGAATCCCTCTTTCTCCGCAACAAACCTTGTAAGTCACTGATTTACAAGGTTTCTTATTTTTAGTTGCCTAGATCGTTGCCTTTTCTCTCTAAAAATCTTATTCAAATGCTAAGTTACCAATCTGAAGTTTTAGCGAACCATAAAAACCCAAAAAATAACATAGAGGGTGTTTGTAAAAGATCGTGAAACTGCATGGAGGTAATTACAATCACCACATACCCTAGTAGTCTTATGAATCGTTTATTAGCTTCTCTCATAGTTGTTAAGTTTTTTAGTTAATAGATAGATTTTAATCAGTAGGATCGCAAATACAATGGGTTCTAGAATCAAAAAGATCCATACGTTAAGCTCTTGGTAGGTCATTCCTAACAGTTTACTAACTAGTTGCAAGAATCTTACGGATTGGTCAAATACTTTGTTCATAATCAATGAGTTAATTTATTATACCTAATCTTGGTTGGGGGAGTTTACATTTAGGTTCTTTAGGGGGAGGTTTATAGTAGGTGGTAAACATTCAAATGTTTTGGAAATCCAAAAAAATTATTTCATATTAAATACTCATATTATGATATAAATTTTATACATTGGTGAATCTATAAAAACAAGAAAATGAACCGTATTAAAGAGGTTTTAGAAGATAAGGGTATCAAACAGATTTGGCTCGCAGAAAAGCTAGGGAAAAGCTACAATATGGTGAACTCATATGTTCAAAACAGGAGGCAGCCAAGTATAGAGAGTCTATATGATATTGCTAAAATATTAGATGTAAATGCAAAAGAACTTTTGAAAGATTATGAGTAAGAAAAAAATTAATGCTGTTGATTTATTTTGTGGTGCAGGTGGATTGTCACTGGGACTTCAAATGGCGGGATTTGAAATTGAACTAGGTTTAGATTTTGTTAAAGATTGTGAAGACACACATAACCTTAATTTTAAAAATACTCCCTTTATTTGTGGAGATATCTCAGACATAAAAGGTTCTGAAATATTAGATAGAATTGGATTAAAAAAAGGAGAATTAACTCTAGTTTCAGGGGGACCACCTTGTCAAGGATTTTCAACAGTCAATGGCAAATCAAGATTTCTTGAAAACCCTAAAAATAAATTATTTGTACAATTTGTTAGAATAATTGATGAACTAGCTCCAACCTGGTTTATTATGGAGAATGTTACGGGACTTTTAAGTATGGATTCAGGTAGAGTCAAGGAAGCCATTTTCAAAGCTTTTAAAGACATTGGCTATACCATTGATGCTAAAGTTTTGAACGCAGTTGATTACGGGGTGCCTCAAAATAGAAAAAGAGCAATTTTTATTGGCAATAAAGAAGGTTATAAAACAGAATTTCCTGAACCAACTCATGGAAATTCCACGTCACAATTAGGTATTTTTGGTGATCAAAAACTTAAATCATTTGTAACGGTTGGAGAAACTCTTAAGGACATTACAAGAAAATCTAAATTATCCAATCATATTTTGCCAACACATGCTGAAATAGTTCTTAAACGAATGAGTTTTGTACCCGAAGGAGGTAACCAAAAAGATATACCTGCAGAATATAAACCACCTCAGAAGTTTTTGAATACTTACGGTCGGCTACATAGAAAAAAACCATCAAATACAATACACACTAGGTTTGATGTTGCATCAACTGGATCTCTTTATCACCCTACCGAAAATCGAGCATTAACAGTACGTGAAGGTGCACGCCTTCAGTCATTTCCCGATACTTATATTTTTTCCGGAAAAAAGGGATCACAATACAGGCAAGTAGGTAATGCTGTACCGCCATTACTAGCCAAAGCCCTAGGTGAGAAGATACTGAGTATTATGAAAAAAAGTAAAAAATTAAAAAAATGACAAAAATTGAAATTACTCAAGACATGTTTAATATTGCTTATAGTCTCGCAAAACAAAGACAGAGTAATTTCACAAATCAGTTTACAACTAAAAAATTAAAAGAGCAATTAAGTGATGATCCAGTTTTAGCACAAAATGTAGAGGGTGTTGTTGGATATATAGGTGATATGTGCGCTGGAATTATGTTAGGGTTAGATCCACACAATATTATGAGGAACATGGTTTTAGACACTGACTTACTCATTCATAGAGATGAGTCTGATATAGTTTTTAATGGTTATCGTATAGATGTAAAAACTGAATTTTATCCCCCACATAAATTTAATTCTGTTATTAACAGAACAATAACTAAAAATGAAACCTATGGGTGCAGGTTAATTAATGATAAACAATTTAGAGATAACTCGCATGGGATAGACATCTATCTTTATGGGACAATGGATAATATCGATCCCAGGAAAGCTAATTATTGGTATGGTATAGGTTGGATTTCAACAGATAGAATTAAAGAAATAGCCCCTAAACCTAGTTTGTTTTCACCTGCTGGAGCGAAATTATGGACTCCCGCACATTGTATTCCTAATGAAGATTTATTGGAGATAAATGCTCTCAATTCTTTAATAAAAGGAGCCCACAAGCAATATGATAACCACATTCTAAATCCAAAATATATTGAATTAGATAGAAGAAGAATTAATTATATTTTCGAAAAATCAGGTTTATGACAAAAATTATTGAAACTTCTGTAGCGGATCAAATCATTGTTGGACGCGTAGAACCTTTTATCTATGCTTTTTCAACTAAAGATGCTCCTAAAGCTCTGAAAGTAGGTGACACGTATAGACCAGTAGCTAAAAGACTTGAAGAATGGCGTGATAAATTTCCTGACCTTAAAAAAGAGTATGAACATTCAGCCCAATTGGATGATGATAGAATCTTTAGAGATTATGCTGTGCACACATACTTGCAAGACGAAAAAAAAAGGATGCGTTTAAATCCACAAGATATAGATAATCCATACTATTCGCGTGAGTTTTTTAAAAATGCAACCAAAATAGATTTGGATGAAGCTATTGCAAGTATTAAGGAGAGTGCCTCTAAAAATGATGGTAGATATAAATTTTACACTTCTGATCGTTTGCCAGAAATTTTCACTCATGAAAGAGGATCATGCACTTACGCTCCCCGACCAAATCAGAAAAAAACAATTTCCGCATTTAGCGATGCAGTTAAAAAAGGACATACTAATCTTCTGATGTATGCAGTAATGCGATTCGGTAAATCTTTTACTGCAATGTGCTGCGCAATAGATGACGAGATGGATAGCAAAATTGTAGTAATTCTCTCGGCTAAGGCAGATGTTCAAGCAGAATGGAAGCAAACTGTGGAAACACACAAAAAATTTCTTGAGTTTGATTTTTTAAACAAGGACGATTTAGACAAAAGTAATTCCATTATTTCGAAAAAACTTGCAGAAGATAAACGTGTAGTGGTTTTCCTAACGCTTCAGGATTTACAAGGCGATAATCTAAAGGAACGACACGAAGAGTTATTTAGTAAAAAACTGGACTTACTTATAATAGATGAAACACATTACGGAGCCAGAGCTGAAGAATATGGCAAAGTGCTAAAGAATTTAGGTTTAAAAAAGAACGAAATAGTTAAAGAATTGAAAGATGTAGATGATGAAGAAACAGATAATAACTCAGTCCTTAAGGTCTTTGATGCCAGAGTAAGTCTTCACTTATCTGGCACTCCTTATAGAATTTTGATGGGGGATGAATTTACAGAGGATCAAATTATTGCATTTTATCAATTTGTAGATATTGTTGAAGACCAAAAAAAATGGGACATTGACGAGGAAAACATAGATAAGAAAGAATGGGATAATCCTTATTATGGATTTCCTGAGATGGTACGATTTGCATTTCACCCTAATAAATCAACTAGGGAAAGAATGAAAGAACTTAAGAAAAACGGTAAAACATATGCTTTTTCTGAATTATTTCGACCTAATTCTATAACTAAAGTAAGAGATGGTAGTCACAAAGAGTTTAAGTACAGAAAAGAAATCCTTGAATTGTTCCAAGTCATAGATGGTATAAAAACTGATAGTAATTTACTAAGCTTTTTGAACTATGACAAAATACAAGAGGGTAAGCTTTGTCGTCATATTGTTTGTGTTTTACCCTTTAAAGCCTCATGTGATGCATTAGAAAAGTTGATTACAGAAAATAGGGATAAGTTCTTAAATTTGAGTGAATACGAGATTGTGAATATAGCAGGAGTAGATAATGAAATGCTATACAAAACTACAAGAAGCATTAAAAGTATAATTTCCAAATGTGAAAATGAAGATAAAAAAACCATCACTTTTACTGTAAACAGAATGCTTACAGGGACAACCGTACCAGAATGGGACACTATGTTTTTTTTCAAGGATACGGCTTCTCCTCAAGAATATGATCAATCTATTTTTCGGTTACAGAATCAATATATTAAATCTTATATAGATGATGATGGAGAGATTATAAAATATAATATGAAACCTCAGACTCTATTGGTTGACTTTGACCCTAACCGTCTTTTTCAGATGCAGGTTCAAAAATCTCTTTTTTATAACATTAATGTAGCTAAAAGAGGTAATGAGGTATTGGAGGATAGAATTAAGAAAGAGCTTGAAATATCTCCTATAATTAGCTTGAATAAAAATAAGTTAATTAAAATAAAACCTACTAATATTATTGATGCTGTTAGAAATTATTCGCGAGATAGAAGTATTCTTGAGGAAGCAAGCGATGTTCCATTTGACAGTAAATTAATGGAAAATCAAAAACTAAAAACATTAATTGATAGTATCAAGCCAATCGATGCAAAAAAAGGTCTAGAGATTAACCCTGCAGAGGGTGACGGAACTGAATTGAATACAGACAATTCTAAAGAAGCAGAGCTCGATAAAAAAAATGATTCTACAAATAATAATAATAATAATAATGAGGAAGATGATAGTAGGTTAATCGAAAAGAAATTAGCAGCCTACCGTTTACGCATCCTGTTTTATGCTTTTTTAACTAATACTGAAGTCAATTCCATTGCTAAAATTATCGAAAGTGTAAATGAAAGTAATGATAATAAGCGGATTTTAAAAAATGTTGGAATCTACACCAAAGATCTTGAAACTATGCTTCAGGCTTCTTCAGAATTCATACTTAATCAGTTTGAATATAAAATTAAAAATATAAATGATTTAGGTCGAGACAAATCACTTAAGCCAACAGAAAGAGCTTCAATGGCTATGAAAAAATTTACTAGAGTCTCTGTTTCAGAGGTTGTTATGCCTTCCAGAGTTGCAGATGATTTGGTTGAACTTATTTCAGCTGATAGGATTAACGAGGGATTTAAAATCTTGGATTTAGCTTCAAAACAAGGTGAAATTGCTGTTGCCGTTTATAAAGCATATAGTAAGACACTACCGAATTTAATGAATAACATATACTCGGTCACGACATCTTCTCTTGCATACGAATTAACTAGAAAAGTATACGAGTCCTTAGGATTGCCTCTAAAAAACATATTAGATTTCAATTCTTTTGATCTGATTGCCGAGGATAACAATGAGGTTATGGCATTCCTTAAAGAACTTAAACCTGACGTTATAATCTCTGGACCACCATATAAAAAAACAGATGGTGGTGGAAGAAAAGGTTCTGGTTCAGGTTCAGCTATTTATCATAATTATTTTGAAATAGCCAAGCAATTAAACCCAACATTTATCGCAATGGTTCTTCAAGCAAAATGGTATTCGGGTGGTAAAGGGAGGGGTTTACAGGAATTTAGACAATCTTTTATTGATGATAAACGCATCGCAATACTGCATGATTACCCTGATCCAACTATATATTTTGAAAGCCCAGTGAGCTTACGTGGTGGTGTTTGTACTTTTCTTTGGGATGCAGACCATAAAGACAATTGTCATGTATTTAATCATATTAACAAAGATACTTATGATTCAAAAAGACTGCTTAGGACCAATAGTCACGATATTCTGATACGATACAACTTGGGAATAGAAATTCTAAAAAAGGTTGTTAAAACCGAAGAAGAAATGCTAATAAAGGGAGCGTTTTCAAGAAATGCTTTTAAACTAGCTTCAAACAATAAAGATGTAAAGTCTAGAAATGGTGCAAGAAATCATAAAGTTTATCTAGCAAAGGGTAATATTGGTTATATCCAAAAAAACAAAATACCAGAATATGATGAAAAGACATCTTTAATTAACAAATGGAAAGTTTTAGTAGCAAAAACAAGTCCAGGCTATGATGAACTACCCCATTCTATTATAAGTCAACCAATTATTTCAGAGCCAGGTTCATTATGCACAGATACACATTTATTAGTACGTATTGTCAAGAATAAGCGTGAAGCTGAAAATTTAATTTTTTACATGAAAACAAAGTTTTTTCGTTTCATGATGTTGTTAATGAAAAATGGTCATAATATGAATCAAGAAATTTTTCGTTTTGTCCCAGTACAAGATTTAATTGAAAAGTGGACTGACGTTAAACTATATGAGAAATACAATATTCAGCAATCTGAAATTAAATTTATAAACAGTGTTATTAAAGAAAGAAATTAATTATATTTTGTTATAGTTAATTAAAACATCTATAAATAACGTTATAAACATTATGAAAAAAGAAGAATATTATAAAGCTGCTTATGATTGGCTTCAATTAAATAAAAAAAATAAGGGTGTTAGACCAGGTTTAACATCTGGAACAAAAAAAGTTGATATTCAATTTTTTAAAAAGAAGAAGATATCATCATACAATAAAGATCAGTTTAAAAGTTTTGAAGATCCTGACTTTATGTTTTCATACATTGATCATCATGAGGACTATTGGTTTTTAAATGATAATAATCCTTTTTATGACAATGTCCATGATGAAAATGGTGATGTTATAATTGTTGAAGAGGATGAAGACTTGGATATACCTGAACACAGGTCTTACAATTTTTTAGACAAATGTTTGAAACATAAGAAGATTAATGATAAATATGCTAGTTTAATTTCAATGGCTAAAAATATTGAGGAAATTAGATGGGGTAATAAGGTTCAGTACACTGAAGTATACATATCTAAAGAAGTAAATCTTGTTGAATTTCAGAATGATTTATTTGAATCTAATTTAAAAGTCAACTTTGTCCTTGATACATTTTAATCCTCTTCAATTCTTATCCAAATAGGTTAAATTAATTTTGCAATATGACCCTAAAAGTAATAAGGTATAAAAACTATGGATGTCAAATGACATCAGAGAATGATAAGGACAAATTTTACTTTTCTTTTTATGAACTAAGCAATGGAGAAATTATAGAATTAATGCTGTTTCAAGCTGATAATGAAGGTGTAATCATAAACCAATATGAATTCTCCTACACAAAAATGAAGTTAAAAAGCGGAGGAATTAGAAATTATAAATTCGGAAATGCAAAAGCTAATGATGCGGTAGGAATGTCTAAAGAGTTTTATAAATGGTTTGATTCTTCTCCCCCAGCAGTAGATGTAATAGATTGGTTTACACTTTATGATGAGGAAGAAAAATGCGTCAAGGATTTTTACTTAAAGTACATAGAGCCAAAAAAAAATATTAAGACTGAAACTATAGAAGTATAACAATAGACATATCTTCTTCTTTCAGTTCAGCTATTTCAAGTTCTCCTGAATATGTTAGGCTTACATTTATTATATTTGAAAAAAAATAATGAAAGCAAACGAATTACCAATCACCACTTTCTTACAAGCTCCTAACGTACAATTCGTAATACCTGTATACCAACGTAATTATGATTGGACAAGTAATGAGTGTAAAGAGCTTTTAAATGACATAATTTCTGTAGAAAAAACAAACAGAGGTACTCATTTTATAGGTAGTATTGTTTTTATTTACGAAGGTGCATACAATACTAGTGAAGTAAAAGAATTAGTAATTATAGATGGACAACAAAGACTTACCACGATTAATATATTATACGTTGCCTTATTTCGATTTGCTCAAGAGAAAAATATGTCACAAGAAGCTGATAAGTTGCACAATATGTTTTTGACAAACCAATATGTTGAGAAAGAATCTAATAAATTAAAATTAAAACAAACAGATACAAATTCTTTGGCTTTTAGATCTATAATGAATTCAACAGAAAATGAATTTTATCATTATTCTAATGTAATTGAAAATTACAATTATTTTAAAACATCTATAACAGAAGATAATTTTAACACAATCATAAATGGTTTAAAACGATTGATTTTTGTAGAAATATCTTTAGAACGCGGAAAAGACGATCCTCAACGTATTTTTGAAAGTTTAAATTCTACAGGTTTAGATTTATCTCAGTCTGATCTAATTAGAAATTATATTTTAATGGATTTAGATCCTAAAAATCAAAATAATATATTTGATAAAATATGGAATCCAATTGAGGAAAATGCAAGAGACTTAGTAAAACAAAAATCTTTAGTTTCTGAATATATCAGGGATTACCTTACGTTACAAAACAAAAAAATACCTAATAAAAATAAAGTTTATTCAGAATTTAAGAAGCTTTATTCGGTCAAAGATGATTCTTATTACAAAGAACTTGAAAATATTAAATCTCTATCTAAACATTATAAAAAATTCATAAATCCCTCTAAAATCCAAGAGCATAATATAAGGCGAGAAATGGATTATATTTCTAGACTTGAGGTCAACGTAGCATATCCTTTTATGTTGCAAGTTTTTGAAGACAAATACAATGAATTAATATCTGAGGATGAATTAATTAAGATTTTAAAACTAATCCAATCTTATACTTGGAGAAGATTTGTAGTAGGTCTTCCTACCAATGCCTTGAATAAAATATTTATGACATTATATTCTGAAGTTGATCTAGAAAATTATTTTGATTCTATTGCTTTAGCATTAATTAAGAAGCGAGGGAGTGCAAAGTTTCCTACCAATGAAGATTTAAAGTCAGCTTTAAAGGATAAAGATTTATATAATATTAAAGCTAAGAATCGAAATTATATGTTTGAGTTATTAGAAAATTTTAATAACAGAGAATATGTAGACACCTCAAATGATAAAATAACTATAGAACATATTTTTCCTCAAAATCCTAATTCAGATTGGAGTGAAAGTATCACATCAGATGATTATTTTCAATTCAAGGAAAAGTTTTCTAATACAATTGCGAATTTAACATTGTCAGGTAACAATGGAGCTTTAAGTAATAAGTCTTTTCAGGATAAAAAATTAATGAATAATAATGGAGGTGAAGAAGGTTATATTTATAGTCGTCTTTGGTTAAATGATTATTTAAAAACTATAAATAATTGGGACATAGTAAGTTTTAATGAACGTTTTGATATTATTTATGATAGATTTTTGAAAATTTGGCGATACCCCCATATTGAAATACCTGTTTTAGAAACGTCAGAAGAGGAAAATATTTTTACAATTGAATCTCCCACAAATAAAAAACTTGAATATTTCATTTTTGAAGACACTAAAGTATATGAAGGTTATATTACAATAATGTATATCTACATTGTTGAAAAGCTTTATGTAAAAAACCCTCAACTTCTTATTAGCAACCAAGATAGTTTTAAAATAACACGAAATTCATCTGATTTTAGAGCTCCACAAATTTTACAAAGTGGTTATTTTATAGAGACAAATATGGATAGTTACAGTAAATTTCAATTAATAAAGAAATTACTAGTAAGATTTGAACTTGAAGACGAATTATTGGTGAAATACGTTGATGTTAATAATTCTGATTCAATAACTTCCATAGATAAAAGCACTTTAGAAAAAATAAGAGGAGTTATTAATAATCATATAACTAAAAGAGGTTTGATTCTTGGTTCATCAACAAGTAAATATATAAGATTTACCACATCTAAAATATCAGATCTAACCTACATAAATAAAACAGCAAACGGTTGGAAAGGAAGAGAATCATTTTTATTTGAATTTCAACTTTACAATAAAAATAAAATAACTTTTAGGACTGTAATTTCACCATCTGATTCAAATTATGAAACAAAAAGATTAAGTAATTTTTTGTCAGAAATTAAAGGTTTTAAATTGCCAATTGGACAAAAATGGTTAGTCAACTATTCAAAATCTGAAAAGTTTAATTTTTTTAAATTAGAGAATTTTAAAGATGAAGATATTGAAAAAGAGATTAGCGAAATATTCGATAAATATTACCCTGTGATTGAGGAGGTTCAAAATAAATTTAATGAATATTCTGAAAATTTAATGGCAATGAAAATCTCCTAAACCATAGGCATATCTTCCTCCTTCAATTCAGCTATTTCTAAACCTCGCAGATAGGTTAAACTTACATTTATAGATGAATGTCCCATAGCTTTCTGTAGCTTGGTTATAGAATCAGTTCTCTTAAATATTTCTATAGCACAAGAGTGTCTAAATGAGTATAATGTTTGTGCTTGTTCAAGTAATTTTGATCGTCTCTTAAAACTACTCCAAAGAGTCTTAAAATAGTCTTTGTTTAATGATTTAATGCAAGATACATACAACAATATTTTATTAAAAAAGAGCATAAAACGAGTGTTTTTTGTTAGATCTTACATAATAGGTTTTATATTTTTACAAAATAAAACACCTATTATGCAAATTATTTTTCCAATACTGCTAGTAAAGAGAATTTTTAATACAAGTAAAGAATTTTTCTTTTACGAGTTAAATAATTCTAATGAAGTTAAAAACTATACTTTAACAAACGACCCTTCAAGACATTTAAAAAAGTTTAACAACAACTTTTGTTTAGTAAGAGACTTAAAAGTAAAATTTGATGAGAAAATGTATATTGATTTTTCAGAACCAGAGAATGATATCTTTGAGGTTTTAAGTAATAAATAACTTTCTATAGTTAACAAGATCATTTAAGAACAAAAATCAATTAAATCATAGTTAATATTTTTACGTCCTATAAACTTAGTCACATAGGATGTTATTTTTTTTTTGTCATAAACACTTTGCCAATCACCAACTGCAAAGCTTACAGAATTATTAAAGTCTTTATAGGTTATATCTCTATTTGAAGCAATAAGACAATGTGTGTGTGAATTTCTAGGGTCTCCTTTATCCCATTCAGTAACATAGAATACTTTATAAACGTAGGGATGCTTTGCAGAGATTTGCTTCATCCAATTACGGATAGTCATATATTTTGTTTTGTAGGGAGATCTAAAGGTTGCAAAATAATTCCATTGATAAGAATTTAACCACTTTGCATAATGATGATTGACCATAATTTTGAGTTTAGATAATAGCAGATATTAAGGCTATTGAAGCCATTATTTATTGTTAAAAATGTTAATTTGAGACTTTTTAATGCTACGAATTGTAAAAATTATACAATCTTCTTTGTTGAATTGTACTAGAAATATCTGGTAATACTTTAGAAAACCTATCTATAATTAATAGATGTTTGTAAAAAGCGGGTTAATAGTGCTCAATTACAGTGGTAAAGACCACCTTCGTGTAAATACACGATTAACCCACCCTTTTGTATTTTAAACTTTTGAACTCTTCAAGGTTCTCTTCAAAATCTTTTCTATTGATGTGATACATACCTCCACCGCCAACTCTGTGAGCCTTAATCTTTCCACATTTGATATAATCCCTAATTGTTCTGGGCTTAACACTTAATTCATGAGCGACTTCCTTTGTGGTCATGTATTCTGGCTTTTCAGCTTCTTTTGTAATACTTAAAGCTATCTTAATTACTTCTTTGAGTAAAGATTTATCTAAATACTCGTTTTGTTCATTTTTGATGTTCATAATGATTAATTTTTTTAATTCACGCATACTTGTGGATACGTTCAGTTCAATGATACAGCTATAAAAATTTAGATCCAAGAAATCAAAATGCACAAAAGGTCTCTATAATACACTTTAAAAACCGTACCAAAGTTTTAAAAATCAAAAATTTACCAAAAAGACGTCAGATTGAAGATGATGTCGATGAAAAAGTGATCAAAATGATACATAATATTATGCAATTTTGAGTACAGATTCATCACCCCAAACTTGTTTCATGAATTTTTGAGAATCAGTTACTGTTGGTCTATAATATGAATTAAATGTTTTGATAGATTTATGACCAGTAATATTCATGATAACTTTTCTAGGTATTCCTTTATTTAACATTACTGTAATAAAAGATCTTCTCGCAGTATGGGTACTTATCCGTTCATATTTGGGCTGTTCCGTTTCAATAATATCATTACCAATTCGTTTTGTACTTGTAACTATTTGAGTAAAACCAACAGCTTTACAAGCCTCTTTTATATAATCTCTAAATTTCTGATCTGAAATAATCGGTAATTTATAATCGTATTTTTTCAAAATAGATTTTGATATCGATATCAAAGGAATTGTAAGATGTTTGGACTTGTCCTTGGTTTCTCTCAGTAAAATGGAATCATTCTGAATATTTGACTTAGAGACACGCTTAAAATCGCTATAACGCATTCCAGTCAAGCATGCAAAAACAAAAACATCTCTGACGCGTTCTAATTTTGGTTGCTGAAAGTCAAACTTGTATAACTGCATTATTTCCTCATGAGTCAAAACCTCCTGATGTGTTACTTCTCGCTTACTTTCAAACTTCTTAAATGTATTATTTTTAGTGTATTGATTTTCTAAAGCATAATTTAAAAAGGCTTTTATTAATCCAATGTTTCTACCAAAGGTATTGACATTGTGTTTTTTTATAGTTTCACAATAGTGTTTAAAATTAGCATACCACTTCATAGTAACTAAAGAGAATTGAACCTTACCGTGAATATCTTCAAATTCTTTAATTAACTTTAAAATTCTTTGGTTAAGTTTTTTAGTACCTTTAGTCCAATCGCCTAACTTAAATTTATATTCTACATATTCATCAAATACGGTCTCAAAATCATTATTTCGTTTTACACGTTTAAATTCTTGATTAAAGCAGTCTTTTAAAGCCTTTTTAGTAACGATCTCCTCCGTAGCAGCACATTGCGCATAAAAATTCCTAAACAGCTTTGTATAGCGATCTAGTTGCCCGCTGATAAGATTGTAAGTAATTTGTTCATCTTTTACTTTTGACTTCTTTGGATATTGATTACTTTTATCCCAATATTGAGGATGGATTCTTTCTCCTGTAGAGTAGACAAAACGTTCTCCATTTTTAAGATTTGCATAAAATAGAATAAGGGATTCGTTTTTGGAATTAGGTGTTTTTAATTTAAAGTTCATGATCTTGTTTTTTTAATTAATAAATAATAGTTGCCTGAATCGTTGCCTAAAACAACGATACCATAACAATACAAACATAGCTGTTTGTATTCATAATTAACTGATAATAAGACATTTATATGCTTTTTGTATGTGTGGATATACGTTTACATACGTTATTGAGTAGAGCCTTCCTCTCTGCAAATGATTGCTAAATTTTAAAAAAGTTCTGTGTTTCATTTCGCAGAACTTTTTCGTTTAAAACCCAGATTGACATTGTCAAAACCATTCCAATTTAAAGAATTTACAATTCATC
>Ga0209532_1002332_pt1 | contig 13581 bp, 19 predicted proteins | sample COG_02_FD_184746 | JGI IMG/M metagenome (GOLD analysis project Ga0209532, IMG submission 184746) | Pelagic Microbial community sample from North Sea - COGITO 998_met_02 (SPAdes) (version 2) | ecosystem: Environmental > Aquatic > Marine > Neritic zone/Coastal water | place: Helgoland, sampling... | reverse complement strand
AAGGACAAGGACAAGGACAAGGACAAGGCCAAGGTCAAGGTCAAGGTCAAGGTCAAGGACAAGGACAAGGCCAACAACAAGGCCAAGGTCAAGGACAACAGGGTCAACAAGGTCAGCAAGGACAACAAGGACAGCAAGGTCAGCAAGGACAGCAAGGTCAGCAAGGACAGCAAGGTCAGCAAGGACAGCAAGGTCAGCAAGGTCAACAAGGCCAGCAAGGACAACAACAAGATAATGGTCAAGGCCAACAACAACAAGGCGGTCAGCAAGGTGGTCAACAAGGCGACCAAACCTCGCAAGACCAAAACGGTCAAAACCAAAACGGACAGGCTCAACAACAACAAGGACAAACTCAAAACGGCCAACAAGGTCAACAAGGACAACAAACCGAGCAACAACAGGGGCAACAATTAGACGGACAATCCGAGAACGACAACGACGGCGACGGAATCCCTAACGATGTGGACAACGACGACGACAACGACGGAATCCCCGACATTTTAGATGATTCTCCTTTTGACCACGATAATGACGGTATCGCTGATGTTGAAGATGATGACGATGATGGCGATGGAATCAACGATGATGAAGAGGTCAATGATGGAGACTCTAACACAAATATCTATGACCATGATAATGATGGAATCTCAGATACTGTTGATTTAGACATTGATAACGATGGCATTGATAACAGAAATGATTTTTATGAAAATGGTTCCGATGCTTCAAGAGACCATGATAATGACGGTTTAAATGATGCATTTGATGATGACGACGATAACGACAACATTTTGGATGTTGATGAAGTTGATGGTGCATTTGGAAACTACAGATACGACCATGATAACGATGGAATTTGGGATATGACTGATTTGGATGATGACAATGATGGCCTATCAGATTGGTTTGAATCTAACGATGGAAACCCTCTAACAGGTCAATTTGACCACGATAACGATGGTTCTGATGACCACTTAGATACCGATGATGACGACGATGGCATCCTTGATGAATTAGAAGTTTGATTGAAATCTTAATTCAATAGTATTAATTACCCTTGCTCCTTCGGGATTAAGGTTTTCTAATATAAAGTTTTATATATCAGCATCTTTAAAATTAATCTATGTCTTATGAAATGCAACCATGTAGTTCTACAAGCGGTGGAACTGCCTACACTCAAAAGAATTGCATTGTAAACACGGCTACAGGCGTTTCAGAAGAAATCATTTCTATGCAATCTGGTGGAGCATATGGTCCCATCTATTACACTAAATCACAAGCAGGTGCTGGAGCAGGAACTGCATTCACTCAAAGAGGATTCACAAGAAATGCAAATGGCGACCTTTATCCTATTTCTGGCTCAGGAGGGATGCCAAGGCAAATTAACAACCCCAATCCCTATTATGGAACTCCTTTAACAAGTGCAGACCCTCAAGACTTTGAATATCTTTCCAATGTTGCTCCCGGTTCTGGAGCCTTTAAGAAAATGACAACCTATGTTGGCGGTTGGTGGATGAACATCTTTGGACTAAGGAAAGAACCTGCACCGACCATAGAAGCAGAAGATTCAATGGCTGAGGATGGAGAAGAGGAACTAAGTCCGAGAATCGGTTTGCTTACAGGCTTTGTTGCTACTGTAGTAGGGTTAGAATACTTAAGGAGGAGATAAAATCGCTTCTGATTCATTCATGAATTGGGGCTTTGCACCTTCTAAAAATGCATCGGGATGGATTTTGCATTGGTCTTCAAATTATTGGTATGCTGATATGAGAGCCAAAGATGTGTATAATTATCCCGGAATCAGTTATTCATTAGAAAAGCCTTTTAAAGATTTGGCGTTTGAACTTTTATGGGATAGATTAAACTACTATTTTTATGAACTGGGCATGGTAGATGATGTCATTTTTGGTAATCTTGAATTTTCATTGGACAGTTATGCTTTAACAATCATGAATAAATTTATTGGGTTTCCAACCGAATTGGAATATTGGTTTCCCATTTTAAACGCTGAAGATATTCCAGAAGATGATGATGACAGAATTAGAGAAACTCTTGGACCTATTATACAAGATGATGATTGGCTTCAAGAGGGTTTAAGAAAATTCATTGAACAAACAGTAGGAGAAATTACTAATACTGAAATCGTTCAAAAGGTAGAAAATAAAAAATTGAATACTACCCTTTTACATTTTTATATGGATGGTTATGATGATATTAATATAAATGCTATTCATTTACAAAAACTAAGGAGTTGAAATAATGGAAGATAGTTTAAGTTTTATGAATTGGGGTTTTGCACCTTCTAAAAATGCTTCAGGGTGGGTCTTATGTGAAACAAACTATTATTGGTGGGAGGATATGAGGTGGAGAGAGGCCAGACAATTTGAAATCGCTGGTAGAAATTACAGCATTAATTCTATTAAAAAAGTAATAATCACAAATGTTATGCAAGTGCTTGATACATATTTATATGAAAGAGAAAATGTAGAATATGATGTCTTAAACGATGGGATTATGCCGTTTGCAGATGATTTATTTCCTATTGAGGTATTAGGTAAAAAAATTACACTTCCAAATCTATGGAGTGATTATTTCCCTGCCGAATTACCTAATTGTGAAAATTATCACATATTTAATTGTGTAGATGAGATTCCAGACAATGTTCAACAAATGATAAGTGATAATTCAGATTGGTATGAAAGAGTTATAGAACCTTTCCTTGTAAAGGAATTGGAATGGGTAGAAGGAAGAATTATTGAAATAACAAAAACTCAGAATCCAAAACATCCTAAATTGATTGCTACTATTAGAATGGTTAGAGATTCTGAAATAGAAACAAACTCTATTTGGCTTACATCTATTAAGGAGTTATAAAAATGAATGATAATTTTATGAATTGGGGATTTCATCCTAATAGAGGTAATTTTAATGAGCCTCCCCATACGGCAAATATTATTAAATGTTGGTATGAGGATTTAGAAGATGGGGTTCAATTTTCAATTTATTATATTTGTCCTTTTAACTTAATTCAGGAATATTCCAAATTACCCAAATATTATACTGAACTATATGATTTTGGAGGGTTCGTTGTTGGATGCATAGCAATGGAGTGGGGTTGGGATTGGCAAGATGTAGATATAAATTCCAAATATGAATTTTCTTTTCATAAATTTGAAATAAGGAATTGTGAACCAATAAACGAAAACCTATTTAATTTCTTGAATAATAAAATTCAAATCCATAATATAGGATATAGTGTCCAAAAAACCATCTCTTTAATCAATGAAAGAATTGAAAATATTTAAGGATACCTCTCAATCCTAAATCCACTAATTAATTCGTGCTTGATTGCTTCGCCATCGGTGGTGCTTGATGGGATTAACAATTATCTTGTTTCCATTTATCTTCAAAACCAAACAAATAGTTGTTGATTTCAATCAATAAATTTTTAATTTTTTCCTTTTTCCTGTAAAGATTCTGTTTTTCAATCCAAACTACTTTGCCAGCATTCATAGAATTATCAAGCCAACAAACTGCTACAGTTTTAGAATTAGGCTTTTGAATATCGTAAGCCAACAATAATTCTGCTTTTGAATCATAATTTACATGATACAGAATATCACTCTCTTCCAAAATTATAAGTGCGTGATTAGTGATAGGTTTCCAATACATAATTACCATATATCGGTTCTACTATGTAAATCTTTATATATATAAAACAATTTACATTACTCATGGTTGTTTACGACCAAACATTTGGTTTTACTGATTTTGATGGGACTCCTTGCAAAATTAACATTCCTTATGGGGTATATGTTTTCAGCATTGAGATAGAAAATCACCCCTCTTATTGGGGTCATGTTTTTGACATTGAAATTAATAAAAAAGGAATAACTCCCGTTACGGAAAACTTAAATTCTGGAAGTATCCATATTTCTTTTGCTAATTGGATTTCTAAAGGAGATGATTTTGAATTTACGATTTTACCCAACAGCCTCATGCCAAAACTTTCAGATTATTGGAAGTTTACAGGAGAGGTAATTGAAGTAAGGGTTCAAGGATACTATGTAGTTCCTAATGTAAAGGCAGACGAAAAGTGGGATTTTGAATCATTTAGTGAAGAATGGGCTTAAACAGAACCCTTAAGTAAGTGAACTTCAATTTTTAATTATGGCTAAGATGATTCTTTATACTGGTAAGGGAGGAGTAGGAAAGTCTACGACTTCTGCCGCTACTGCTTTCCATTATGCAGATAACGGTTATAAAACTTTATTAGTTTCAAGCGACCCTGCTCATTCTACAGAAGATGTGGTTGGAGTTCCTATCGGTTCTAAGCCAACCCCTATTAGAAATAATCTTTGGGGTATGAACATCACAGGAGATATTAAAGCAAAAGAATTTCAAAATAATCTTTCAGGATTGATGGACACCACAGTTTTAAAATGGTTTCCCGGATTTGATGCAGAAATTCTTACGGACTTTGCATCTTTTCCCGGAATGGAGGAAGTTTTCGCATTAGAAGAAATTGTTAATTTGGTTCAATCGGTGGATTACGACCTTGTTGTTTTTGATACTGCACCTACAGGACACACTTTAAAAGCCTTGACTGCACCAGATACTTTTAACAAATTCATATTAAGGATTCTCAGAATGAAGGCGAGAGTAGAAGGAATCAAATCTATTTTCATTAAAAAAACCGATACTGATGCTTTAGTAAAGACTTTAGAGGAAATGACGAAAAAGATTGAAAACTTTAAAATTTTGCTAAGAGATACTGAATTCGTAAACCTCAATTTAGTTTCCATCCCTACTGAAGCAGGATATCAAGAGTGCGTAAAAACAGTATCGTTTTTGAAATCACAAGGTTTTGAGATTCACAACATCATAGTTAATAATTTAATTCCTTCATTTACTGAAGAAACATGGGAATCTGCTTCAACCAACAAAGCAGTAGCCCTTGTTAAAAGTGAATTAATGAATCAGCAACCTTATTTAGCCAAATATCAACACCTAACGAATACAGAAGGTATCAAGTTGATTGGAGTATCCAAATTGCCTTTTGAACCAAGAGGAGAGAGGCTATTAGAGTTTGGAAGGTTCTTAAAGAACTTAAGTTTTAACCCCGTCTACTCTGTTGAAACTGAGGTTGATGGAGAAATTGGAAAAATGAGGTTGAGATTTCCTTCTATTAACAAAGTAGAGTTGTTTGACGATTCTTATAAAATCGGACTTTACACTTATCCTTTGAAAATTCCTGAAAGTTTCCAAGGCATGAAAATAAAGAAAAGGAAAACAAATTCTGGAGCAACCTACACTTTTAAATAGTCGTTTGATTAGATTAGATTTATGAATCCTTATCTTAATCAACCTTTTGTTGTTGCTTTGGATGAAGTTTCTAAAGATTTGTATGAATTAATAGAAGTAAAACAAGGAGGCCATATTACTCATCAAAAATATGATATGAATCAAGAACTCGTTAATAATCCTCATTGGAGAAACAGGGTTGAAGGTTCCTTTGGGAATTTACACAATGAAAACCCCTCGGCTAATTATTTGGCTAAAAATGGTTATTTACCCCTTCTTACTTGGAAAAAGGTTACTGGAGAGGTGAGAAGCGGTGAGAAATTTTTGACAGATAATATAAAGTATGGATATAATGAACAAAATCATTTGCAGGTTGGTATGCCTTCTTATTTTATTGATTTGTTGAAAAATTATATTTCTAATCTCATTTATTTTGATTACGATTTCAATTCTCCAGTTAATTATGATGATATGATTTCTGGAAAAATTCTTTTTAGAGAAACTACCTATGGTGTTGCCGAGCCAACTAAAAAATATCATTGTAAATTATATTTAAGAGGTGATTATACTCCTTTTAAAGGTGCTTATCAAATGCCTAAGGGAGAGGCTGGAAAAAATGAATACTCTTACAGAGAAAACCCTACTTTTAAAAATGGAGAGTTTTTCATTTTGATTGAATTTTGTTATATATATCCAAGTCCTCAGATTAAAACACCTCTTCATAGATATGCATCAATTTCAGAATATAAAACAAAACTTGTTTTTGTTCCTACTTTTGAAGCAATGGAAAAATATGAAAATTTTAAAGAAGGTGTGTTGCAACCCGTCATAAATAAGCAAATTGAAAGGATGAAAAAGATTAAAGATATTAGTAATGATTCTGAATGGCAAAAGGCCATAAGAAAAATGGATTACCTTCAATTTGAGTATAGAATGGACAATTTTGGAAACATCGGAAATATTCCTTTGTATAGTTTACCTACGGGCTATTCAACAAAAACAAGGCCTCTTATGATGATGAATTATATGCCAGAAGTATTTAGATTCTCCAATAAAAACAATTAAGTAGTCGTATAAATAAATTATTTTTATGAATTCTCTTTTAACCATCGGTTTTGGATTTGTTATTGGAGGAGGTTCATTAACTGCCTTTCACCTTTTACACCTATTTAGGAAATCTGATGGCTATAATCCCTATAGGATTGCTATGGCTTTAGTCGGAGGATTATGTATCAGCATCGGTGCAAATTTGATTGCCGAGGATATTCACCAAAGAATCATCAATTAATTTTATATAGGTGTTTTGCAAAGATTATTTTATGCCGATTGAGAAATGGGCCAAAAATAATCAATATATTATGGCTATGGTTAGAACATTCTCTTCCTTTATGGCTATGATATTTTCATTCTTGGTGTTCTTGAAAGTTTTTGAGGTATCGTAATGGAAGAAATATGTGGTCTAACTTTTGATTGGGATGATATTTCTTTAACGGATTGTAAAGTTCAAGCCGAATTAGAAGGGCTCTGTATTGAATTTGGAGAAGAGTGGGTTTGGGTTAGAGAATCTTCTTCTAAAACCGGACTTCATGTGATGATTGCAGAACTTCAATTAAATCCTCAAACCAAAGAATTTCAATTAATTCCTCTTCCTATGTCTGTAGATAAGCAAATGCAATATAGAGAAAAAACTGAAATTGAATGTAGAGGAAGGTTTTTTTCAGATTTGTTTAGAAAGGAGATGGGATTAAGAACTTCAAGAATATTTTCTGTTAAAAATGGATTAGATGTTGGAAATTGGAAAAGATTTAAGTAGGTTGTAATCAAAGGTGAAATTATGTCTGATAATGTAAGGTATTGGGATAGAGTCGGAATGTATGTAACGAGAGAATTCGCTGAAGAATGGGTTGAAAGGGCTACGCCATCTGATGGCAGAACTGGAAGGTATTTAGATGATGATGTTGAAGAATATATCACTCCTGCCATCCTTTCAAGTTCCGAAATGAAGAGAGAAGTTGATGAATTGTTTTCTAAACCTTATGAACAGGTAGAACTCCCTCCAGATACTAAAGCCATTCTCGCAGTTGCGGAAATGGAAGGAAATAGAGTTTCCAGAATCAAACAGTTAAAGGCTGAAGGATATACGCTTCAAGAAGCAAAAGAAAGGGTTGACGATGAAATTAGTAGTGCAGTAGCAGAAATTTTGAATGTTGATGTGGAGGATTATGTAGAAAGAGAGACTCAAAGAATCTCTCAACTACATGAGGGAGCCGGACACGATGGGGGTTCGGCTGATGACGGAGAGGAATAGAAAGAAAACTCTCCCCCTAACTGAAACATTAGTATTTGACATTGTTGAGTTCTTGCTTGATAATGGAGGATATGGGTTTTCTAATGAAATTTCATATTATATTGTAGATAATAAACCAAGAAGATATACTTCCAGAGAAGTCGTGGGAATTCTTAGAAATAGGCCTATGTTTAAACACGCCAATACCAATGAAAGAAGGGGTGGAATTAAGTGGAGGCTTGATTTATTGGCTTTGAATAAATACATTATTCAAAAAGGCTATCAAGACAGATATGAAAAAATGGAATTAGAAGACAAGGTAGTAGGTCTTAAAGAATATTACTTGGAAACAACTTTAAGCCATCTTAATCAAATGACTGATAAAGGATTAGATGAAACTTATCAAGATATTGCTTCTCTTTGGTGTTAAGCGAATGCTTTATATAGTTAAAAGTTAAACGAACATTATGGAGTTTTTCATTAGAAGATATACTAAAGGCATGAAAGGCTCAGGCACAGAAGATGTTTGGGTTTCATCCGAGATGCCTTCAACTCCTCAATTCCACCAAATTGCAAAGTCTATGGGCGATGGTAAATACAACCTTTGTTTGAGAGGGAAGGGAATTAGAGGATTTAGGAAACTTGATGAAATTAAGATTGAAGAAATTGTTCCTTTTGATGCTGAGTTTATTAATGTGAAGCAAAAGGTTGATTTATCTGCTCTTTCAAGTGAAGAAATTCTTGATGTGATGGGCAGTATGATTTCAAAGGCTCCCAAAACCTCAGAAGGGCATAAGTTGTTTATGAATGATTTAAAAACATTTCATTCAGAATTAAGTTCCAGAAGAAATTATTCTGCAGAGGAACCTTTGGTTAGTGCAGGATTCCCTATTGGCTCTTCCATTAGTTCTTTTGCATTAGGGGCTTTGACAGGTGGAGTAGTTATTTGGCTAATTCAAAAGAAATCAATGGATGAGTTAAAATCTCAAATCTCATCTCTTGAGAATTCTGTAAAAGATGCAGAAGAGGCGATTAAGCAGGTTAAAAAGAAAGCAGACAATCTTGAAAACAGACCTATGAGCATAGACCATGCATTTTTGAATTCTTTTAACAATCACAATGGTTGGAGACAATAGGTTTTAATAGACCTATTCAAAACAACAATCATGAATAAGTATGATGTTGATTGGGTTTTGTTAAAAAACTTACTATTCTAAGAAAGATTTAAGTAGGTTTTCTGCGGTTTTTAGAATATGGGCAGATTTGATGATATCATTGAGAAGAACACCAGAAGATATTCTGAAGAAGGTGAAGAAGAACCCTCTCCTCAAGGAACACCTATTAACCTTATAGAATTACTTGAGGCAGAAGATAGCCCTTTTGGTTCATTGTTAGAAAATGTTAATCCAGAAATGAAGAGTAAGATTTTAGTCCCTTTAATGGGCTTGCTTGATAAATATGGCTTAGGAGATTCATTAGGGAAATCTCCAACTGCAACAAGTGCCGTAGGCCTTATGTCGGTTTTAGGAGATATTGCTCCTGTTGTCAAGGGAATTTCAGAATTTGTAACTGGTCAAAGAAATTCATTGGCTGATGAAGACAAACAATTCTTAAAAGACATCATGACGGCAGATAACTCTTCAGAGTTTAGCGATTTATTTACGGATATTGGAGAATCTGAAACTTCTGCCCCTGTAAATACGGCTTCAAATATTATCAATCACCCCCTATTAGGAGAGATTCCTCAAGTAAATCCTCATGAAGGGCCTGTAGATTGGATGTCTGTTTTAGACCCTGATGGTAAATTCGGAAGTGTGGCTGGGCAAAGAAAAGAGCAAGTTGAGGCCTATGCCGAATTAATGCCTAAGGCGATTTTTGATGATGCTCCTAAAATTAAGATGCCTTCTTTGGAAGACCTTGCCGCAGAAGCAGGGCTTTCAATAAATGAAATTCAAGCAGAAGATTCTAATATTAGACCAAACGAAGATAAGGTTGAGGATGCGATTCTTGATGTATCCTCGGACTTCTTTGATACTTCCATTATGGACTCCATTGTAGATTCAGAATCTGTAGATGAGGTTTTTTATCTTAGTGATGAAGAAGTTGCTAAATTGGAATCACAAGGATATTCTTTTGATGAATTAGATGAAGAGTGGGATGATGAAGAAGATAATTCGGAGGATTGATGATGCCTTCAACCACGAATCCCATTTGGAATAGATATATCAATATTAAATTAGAAGAATGGTTGACTTGGGTTGCGAATCATTCATTAGACGCTCATACTGCATTACTTAAAAAATTTATTTTGGCGAATCCTTATTACATTCCAGATTTTGAAAAAGGCCTTGATTTAGATGATTTCTTTATCAAGATGATTTACGATGAAGCCTATCTTTTAAGCCTTTCAGATAAAGGATTGACGGTGTGGTATAATACGGATTTCCATGATTTCTTACAATCTTTGATGCCCTATACCATTAGGAATAAAGACTTAAGAAAGATTTACGATTTTCTTATTAAATATATTTGGTGGTTTGATAGACAATATTCCGTTGTAAGGAAACACCTTTCTGAAAAGTTAGAGGCTAAAGGCAGAAGTTTTAAATAGCGAAACGATGATGAAATAAATATGGATAATCAATCTTGGGGTCTTCAGAAGGAAGATTTGGCTCTTGATGATGTTTTTAAATTGGATGGTGCAAACCACTTACATGGATTTCAGGAAAATGAAGCCATAATCATTGGTCAAAACTTTGGATTTCCTTTAGACATTGCTTATGAGAAACTATTCATTGGTGGTAAAACAGGTTCAGGTAAATCTTATACTGCTGGAACTATGATGGAAGAAATGAGTAGACACGGCATACAATTCGTTTGTTTTGATGCCCTTGATGCTCACAGCGGTTTAAAAAATCTTCCCAATGTTGAATGTATTGAGCCAAGGCAAGATGAGACTGTAAACTTAGTTAAATTAGTATATAACCTAAAGCATAGCACGAATTCATTGGTCGTTAATCTTATTAATTTGAGATTAGATACTCAACAAAGATTGATTGGAGATTATTGTGAAACTCTTCTTGCCGAAGATTTTGAAGGTAAGCCGATTATGACTTTCCTTGAAGAATGTCAAGATTTCGTTCCTCAAATGGGTAAGCCCTATTCATTCGCTCCTATTGTTAGGCTAACGAAACTTGGAAGAGGTAAGGGATTAGGTGCGGCATTGATTTCTCAAAGACCTGCGGCTATTCACAAAGAGGCTTTATCACAAGTTTCAACCTATATGGTTCACAATGTCATTAACACAAAAGACCTTGAGGCTTTGAAAAATCAACTTTCATTCGGAACTGATAAAGAAACCATCAAAAAGATTCTTTCAGGTATTTCTTATGCAGGACCCGGTGAAATGGTTTGTTTCTCTCCTAAATACTTTAAGGATGTTGGATATATTAAGGTAGGCAAGGTTGACAGACCCAGAAAAACAGAACACGGTGGAAAAAACATTGAAGTCACATCACAACTTAGTTCAGAAACTTCTATTAGCCCTATGATGCCTTCACAAATTCAAATGTCGGATACAACGGATTCTCACTCTTTTTCAGAAATTACTGTAAATCCAATGCATTCCTTTGAAGAACATCAATCAAGAGTTCAATCTTTACAATCTATGATGGCTGAAGATAATTTGATGGAATCAAATTCTGATTATGACATGGAGTGGGAACCTGATTATCCTGAAATAGAGGATTTGGATTTAGAAGAGGGAGATGAAATTTCTGAAGGAATCCCTTCTCCTATCAAAGCAGTTGCCGCAATTAGTTTGTTCTCTACAGGGATTTATATGATTACCAGAGGGCTTGCAAAAAGTAGTAGGCAATCATAATCTTTAAATAGTAAAAGGTATATCTTCTAATTATGAAGCAAATTGGAAATACGGTTTTGCCAAATCAACCACTAAGACCAAACTTGATGAAATTCCCAAGTTTGAACCTTGCTACAGAGACATTACCTGCACACAATGCTTCGCTACAGTCTATTATGCAAGGAACTGGACCAAGGCCAAGTGCAGACTTTATGCCAAAGATTCCTGTTGTGAAAGTCCCTCAATCTAAGATGGGTGCAGAAAACTTTATGCCATCCCTAATGACTAACCATTCGGTTCACGAAACATTTGGTGGAAGTCCAAGATGGGAAGCAGAACAAATGAAATACAGACCTACCAACCCAAGAAACTTTGGTGCGGCTCCGTCTGTAAATGTTAATTTCGCCGCAAGGCAAATTCCAATTAGAGAAACTCCTATTCTTCCTAAGGCTAACCTTCCTAATATGCCTAACTTTAACGGCATAGTTAAAAGAGCAGAGCCTGTTTTCCTTGAGGCGAGGCCAGTTCTCCCTCCAGTTAGGGCAAAAGATTTAGGAGGTTTGACTTCATCAACTTCTAAGTTTGGTGCAATTGGAACCAGCCCCGGTAGGGCTTTTGGGTCAGAAGCATTTTTGATTCATAGGTTCTAAGGTGATTAAATGCCAAGGCTAAAACAAATTAAAAGAAAGCCGAGAGCCTCTCCTTCATTAAGTGCTACTTCTGTAGCCGTAGGGACTAAAAAGAAAGGTGGAGATGGGAGGATGTGGATTTGTTCCACATATACCAGAGAAGGTAAAACTATTAAAAAGTGGACTCCTGTAGCAGGGGCTTTTACCACTTCCAAGAAAAAGACTACTAAGAAGAAAACTCCTGCTAAGAAGAAGGCCACTAAGAAGAAAACTCCTGCTAAGAAGAAGGCTCCTGCTAAAAAGAAGACTACTAAGAAAAAGAAGACTCCTGCTAAGAAGAAGACTCCTGCTAAGAAGAAGGTTACTAAGAAAAAGAAGACTCCTGCTAAGAAAAAGACTACCAAGAAGAAAACTCCTGCTAAGAAAAAGACTACGAAAAAGAAGACTTCTGTTAAAAAAAGAAGGCATAAGAAAAAGTAATTTTTAAATAGTCGTAATAATTATCGTTATATATGATTGGCAAGAAATACAAATCTAAAGAAGAGTTGGAAATTGAATCCACTTGCGAATCTGGTTTTGAAACATATATTGCTCAAAGGCATTCTGAATTTGTTAAACATGGTTTTGAATCTGCCATTTTTGGAGGATTAGTAGGTCTTGCCCTAACTGCAGGAATTTCTAAAATTGACCCTTCAGAATCTTTAAAATTAAGTCATGCTTGGATTCCTGCCTCTATTGCAATACTATCTTCTTTAATTGTTACTGCAAAGGATTATCACAAATATGATGAAGAACACAAAAAGGATTTTGAAACCGTTTGTAATTCTATTTAAAAATAGTAATCTTTAAGTATCAAAAACTTGAAACAAATCCTATGTCAAAGAGAAAGTCTTTTACAAAAGCGGCGAGACAACCCGGATATTCGGCTAAGGGCGACAAACTTTATTATAAGGGAGACCTTGTTGGAAAAAGAGGTAGAGGAAATTCAGTAACCACAAAAGGTGTAAATACTGGAAGGGGTTGGTTCATGGAAAGAGGATACGGAACTGCTAAGAAACCAGTCCCAGATACAGAACTTACCAGAGAATTAGGAATTGCCAATGCTGGAAAGGGTAGTAAGAGAATGCTTGTTCCTGCTCAAGGTGATGTTGGATTCGGAGTAAACAAGGAAGAAAGTTGGGAGATGAGAGATAAGTCAAGTAAGGGCAAGTCTATTAGAGAAGCCGAGTTTGAGGCTCCACTTTCCTTTGCACAAGCCGCTAAGAAACCGGGATACTCTGCTAAAAACGGCAAATTATATTACAAAGGCGACCTTGTTGGAAGAAGAGGCAGGGGCGGTTCACTTACCAGAAAAGGAGTAGGTGGCGGAAGAGGTTGGTTTATGGAAAGAGGATACGGAACTGCTAAGAAACCAGTCCCAGATACAGAACTTACCAGAGAATTAGGAATTGCCAATGCTGGAAAGGGTAGTAAGAGAATGCTTGTTCCTGCTCAAGGAG
>Ga0209532_1002305_pt1 | contig 13696 bp, 12 predicted proteins | sample COG_02_FD_184746 | JGI IMG/M metagenome (GOLD analysis project Ga0209532, IMG submission 184746) | Pelagic Microbial community sample from North Sea - COGITO 998_met_02 (SPAdes) (version 2) | ecosystem: Environmental > Aquatic > Marine > Neritic zone/Coastal water | place: Helgoland, sampling... | reverse complement strand
AGTATTTCACAACAAAACCATAATACAACAAATCAAATCGGTAAGTGTCATTTATTATATCCAACAACTGCGTGTGTTTCGGACCTGTGAACTGTGCCAAATCGACAACGTAAACGGTGTTGTCGAACGACAGGGACTCTGCTAAAATCAGGAGGGTGTCACGTGCTTCGACGCGGATGGAATCTCTATTGTCATAAATGGTTTTGTCTATAGGTATTCCCTGAATGGAGTTGTCACTTTTGATATTTCGGATATCGACATTATACATCCCCCCTGCGTGTATTGCGTAGGTTATTCTCGGTCGATTTCGGTCGATGTAAAACATATGCTGGCGATACGCGGGGATGTTAGTGGCGATGTAAATCTTTTCCTTCAACTCGCTGAATTTGTCCTCCGGGTATATATGGACATCGCTTATATATTCGATACCTGATTCAAACATAACATCCGACACCCTCGACTTTCCCCGCGGTTTGAACGAGTCCCCAGATGAGGTGTTCTTGCTGCCAATTAACGGCGCATTTAATAAAGCCTCTATGTCGGAATCCTCGTCTGCGCCAAGTATCGGTGTCATGTTTTGGGCGATTTCCGGTGAGAATACCGGTGCCGAGAGTGGCGTGATGTACTGACCGCCCCCGGTCGCCTTCCGTTCCCTCGCGGTTTCCCAGTGTATCAGAAAGTGTTTATGTTCGGCGATGTTGAGTCCTAACTTTGCCTTGTAACTGGCACCGTAAAACTCCCGGAGGACATTATCATACTGCTTCGATGAACAGTCATCGTACCGCCGACACGCAGTCATCACGGTCTTGGGGACGTCACCCAGCATGACGTAAGTTCGGCGATTTTCACCCTTGATCGGGTCATAGATGACACATTTTATGGGATTCTTGGTAAACCTGTTTTCGCTCAGTAACATTTTGCGAGGCGCTGACTTATATATTATCGCAAAAAGATATTTATAATAGCTCAAAATGACTTATATATTATCGCAAAATGACTTATATATTATCGCAAAGATGACTTATATAATAGCTCAAAATGACTTATATATTATCGCAAAGATGACTTATATATTATAGCAAAGATGACTTATATATTATCGCAAAGATGATCAATGTCGAACATAATAATCTTTATTAATATCGAGTCTTCTTTTCCCATGTAATATATAATTCCGAAATGACCAATAAGTTAATAATCGCAGTAGCCATCGTGGTTATTATTGTCATGTCATATAGCAAAATCGTCGCTTATATGTCCATCGAGCCAACAACCGCGGGGAGAATATCTCGCGAATGGAACGTCAGCGGGACCTATAGTAACAAACGGGCAGCTGCCGAGTTATTATCGCGGGCGAATGCAAAGATGATCAATTTTATGAGAGTATTGAAGGAAAAATATCACATAAATGAAACCGACCAACAGATCGCAGAGGAAGGTGATGATCATTTTGATATGATAAATTCGCCGAATGACTTACACAATATTGTATATCACATGTTATGTAATTATAACCCAGATGCCTTTTACGAGAATGACCCAGGTTTATCGAGCGAGACGTCTTACACAGTAAACAAAGGTTCCTCGATGTATCTATGTCTACGAAATAAGAACAATCCCAATAAATTGGTTGAGGAGTCAGACCTGCTGTTTGTTCTGCTACACGAAGCATCGCACATAGCCAACTACAAGGGGTGGGGACACGAAAGTGATTTCTGGACGGTTTTTAAGTTCATCCTCCACGAGGCGCAGTTGTCGGGGGTATATGTGCCGAGCGATTACTCGCGAAAACCCATACTATATTGCGGAATGGAGGTCAAGTATAACCCGCTATACGATGACTTAATCCCCAATATATGGGAATAGCGACATGTTGAGTATGTCCAATTAGCCATATTCTATGACCAAATAGCCACTTCCATGCAATATCCACCTATATTTTTTTGCAAATTTGAATAATATATGCTCAAATTAACCACTTAAAACCTATAATACCTATATTCAAACCAGTTATTATGGACGCCAGTACCACTCAGATTGTCGATAATATTCATTCCTGTATAGGAAAAGAGTGTCTTTTTGGGAACAACATCACGAAGGACCATCTGCTGTATCACGTGAAAAATGATATTCCGACAAAGATTCAGTACTCCCAAATGGAATTATTTCCGTCGAGGAGTGATTTTACCAATGATTTGCAGAAGCCATTCGCTGCGCAAATACGGGAGAAAAAACCTGTCATTTTCATGCCGACTGATGTCATGGAAAAATCCGCCTGGGTCGGCGAGGGTATGAAGTATCGCATATATATGTTTGGAACACTTCCTTGCGGGAGTAAAACATGTGTAATTTTAGAGAATGTCAGTGTACATTTCGACGTTATGGTATCAGAAGATAAGACCCCCGATGAATGCCTGAAATTGTTGAAACATAACCTGATAGGCAGAGGATTGCATTTTTCCAGCATAAAAATTGTCAAGTTGTTCAAGCTGCACGGATTCCAAAAGGAGAAGTCAAGTTACATCCGCGTACAGTTCAATAATCTCACAGATCGCAAAAAATGCATCGAGTACGTTGACCGCATGAACACCGAACTGGAAATGGCGGGACGCAGAAAGATGGAAACTGCTTCGGATGACCTGGGCGGTGGCAACTATTACTTCTCGAAGGTTGCTCGAGAATACAGGTTTGCGACTGCCGACTGGAACCGTATTACAAAATACACAGTTCTTGATAAGTCAACTACCACTAACTGCGCATATACGTTGCTGGTGGACATTGCCGACTTCGCGAAATTAGACAAAGAACGCAGGAGTGAGTATTCGCAGAATGCCCTATTGGCGAAGGTAATTGATCGTGACCCCACGATGGTATGTATGTGGGATATTGAGACGTGTAGCACTTCACAAAATGGATCAATTCCGACGGTTAGCGACTATAACTTCACGATATTCATGATGTGTACCGGTTTCTACCGCCATCACTCTGATAAGTCATTGATCGATGTATGTGTAGTGGACACTGCGACCAACGCAAGAGAAAATGTCAAACTTGTCATTGAGTGTGGAACTGAATTGAATGTCCTCAAGGCTCATATGGAAGTTATCTCCCGGATGGCGCCGGATATTACGGGCGCTTTCAACGGTGCATCTTTTGATTGGCCTATTTATCGGGAAAAGCTGCGAAGATCCTCACTGTTGTGTCTGCTCAAGGAGAAGTTCTCCAGTCTACCCATGAACACTCGTGGGAAAAACGCAGACACTGAGCAGTCTATCATGAGATGGAATTTCCGCAGTGTAAACATTAAGATCGACGCCGAGACCGTACACGAGTCGGTTTGTGTTGCCGTTTTCCCGGGTATGTTGGATACTGATGCCATGCCGGTTTTTCTGAAATTATATCCTCGGGCGGAAGTGCGAAAGGCAGCAAGTCTGAATTTCTTCCTTGCTAAGAATGGCTTGGAATCCAAGGAGGACATGCCATACAAGCGAATGTTTCGAATATACGAGCGCAGTGTAATGCTACAGAAGATTACCAGTTGCCATTGCGGCGACGGACAATCAGTCTGCGCGTGTTGCAATCATCATGAGAAACTCATAGACAACCAGCCGATTCCGGGCGGGGAAGAACCTATGTACTCAGACGAATTATATACGGATCTGATACATGAGTCCGGCGACGATTTCGGCGATGAGAAATGTTGTTTCTGTGGTAAAAAACCGAGAAATGCCAATGACATGGCAGATGTCGGGTACTACTGTGTTATTGATTGTCTCAGACCCCAGCAGTTGTTTGTAAAAAGGACAATCATACCGGACAAACGGGAGTTATCCAACATGTCATACGTGTCGCTATACGACTCCTTTTACCGCGCAGACGGAATGAAAGTATGTAACTTGATTGGCAAATATTGTTTCAGTCGAGATATTGCGTTTTCAAACAGGAGTAGTCGCAAATCGGATAGTGAAAAGGATCATTATCCTGGCGCTTGGGTATTCCCTCCTAACCGAGGACTACACAGCGATGGATGGGTTACCATAAAGGTTCCGGTTGACGGGAAGATGGTTACTAAGAGAGTGCGCTGCCGACCAATTACAGGTCTGGACTTTGCATCTCTGTATCCGAGTCTAATGATGGCTTATAATCTATCGCCGGATATGGTTGTGTATACCCTCGAGAGGGCGAATCAACTTGCCGCAGAAGGGTATAGTATCCACCATATCAAACCATTCAACTACGAGAGGGGTGAGAAAAAAGGGTCAACCACCAACCAGAGCCTCGTCGGCGAAGGCTGGACAGTTCGCCACAATGGAATATGCAATCCGTCGAAGGATACGAAAACCATTTCACATTACGTGAAACGAGTGGTTGCTGTCAGTGGAGACACCACTATAACGTATGACTTTGACACTGGTCCCTCAGAGGAACAGCAGGCAGAGCTTGATATACTCAGTGATGGCGATATACCAATCCGCAGAAAGGTCGTACATGAACCGGTTTTCGGACGTGATCCTCTACGCGGGGAACACATGGGTATATTCTCGTTCATCGTAAAGAAGCTATTTGATAAGCGAGTTCCCGTCAAACAGGAGTTCATCCGATTGTCGAAGCTACTTGAGATTATGGACAAGCAAAAATTAACCACTGTCGTTGACCGCGGAAATACAGTCTCCTACGAGGATGTCGAATTCATTCAGAATAAGGTCAACTCAAAGCAGAAGGCACTAAAGGTCCTGGCTAATACGTTTTACGGCAAGTCTGGAGATTTCCGAGCATCTATTTACGAGTTGTTGGTCGCCGCGGGCATCACATGCGCGGGGCAGATCAATATCAAGGCTGTTGCGGACTTCACATATGCCAAGGGTTTTGTAACTCACTACGGTGACACGGACTCTCTGTATATGTCGTGTCCTGATGAAGTATACGCGGAGTGTGACAAGATACACGCTGATGAATTAGCACTCGTTAATGAGAAGTTCAAAGGGGTTCCCAATGTACCGGAACCGTCGGAGGGAACAATCGAGGCTGAGTACAAGTCACACAGAGTTGCAATCCGAACCAAATGGTGGACATCGCAGGTGGAAATCACCATGAAGGTAATGGAAAAATTAAAGGCGGAAGTCACTGATTTTCTACTCGCCGATAATGGTACACTTTATTTACGAATGGCATATGAGGAAGTAGGATTTCCCTCTATCCTATGTGGTAAAAAGAAGTATTGCATGACCGCCCACATTGAGTCGGTTAACTTCTATCCGAAGGATGTTTTCATCCGCGGTATAGATATTATCAAGCAGGGACAGACGGAAATCGCAAAACAATTGGGATTTGAGTTCATGCGAGAGGCACTTTCACCTGAAAACGAGCGCAGTTTGATTGTTATCGCCCGCGATAAGATCCGAAAGTTTTACACAATACGTCCGGATCCTGATCTCTTCTCGCAGGTCGCGAGGTATAAACCGGACAAACGGAATATTCCAGTCTTGAAATTCGTCGAGAGAATGCGCGAGTTGCAGGTGAAGCATGCAAATGATCCAAAACTATTGGTACTTTACGAACCTCCGGAGGCGGGTGACAAGTTTCGATATGTCGTGACGAAGAAACCGCAGCGGTATACCCTTGAGGGAACCAAGATCGAGATCAAAAAGGGTGACCAGATGGAATTCCTTCACGCTTTCAAGGCGTCGCAAGAGACTGATAAGCCACATGTTCTCGATTTGGAACGATATCTGAAGAATGCCATTGTAGGAATATTCGCACGGTTTATCGCGGGGCACTCCCCGTTCCAGCCGCCGGAGGATATGTTTGATACCAGCGACAATGATCAGTTGAAAGAAATGGATGCCTACTGTGTCAAACATGGTAAGAAGTATCTGGTGGATCTTTGTGACGAAATCAACGGTACCGATAAACAATCACGGGCGCTGATCGGAAGCGACTATCGCAAAATTTATCACCGCGCCAATAAACAGGCAAGGATGGATTTGTCCAATCGATATGGAAGTGTTGGTTATGTCATTTATGGACTACGTGTTCACAAGAATACCGCCGAGGATAATCGGGCGCGGAGTACTCGTATGGTTCATCAAATTATTGACATCGCAAAGTCCATGCCCGAGAGTGACGGTACCACATATGTTAAAAATCTGAACGATTCAGGGTTTATTGTCCCGCCGGGGCAGGGTACAGAGACAACCTTTTCAATGTGTCAGGTCAATAGGGCATTGCGGAATGAAACCGACACCGGCATCGCGCGGGTGAGAGGTGACATGTGTGACAAATTGGAGCGTCGAATTATTGGTGAATTATTCGAAATAATATCTCCCGTGGCGGATATCGTACTTAGATATGAGGGTAGAATGATAGATCTTATAGATAATCTGCGGACCTTCGAGTTTGATGATGGCATGCGCATCAGCGACAGTGAGATGGAGTGGTTGAACACGATCAATGGAGATGATTTGCACCTGTTGGAGATCGTCCATGGTAAAATAATGGAAATGTCATCGGTTTACATAGTCAGGACACAGATTCAAGCGATACGTAACGCAGTGAGATCTGAATTAGTTACCACGGGTATCGACATATCACTATGGTAAGTTGCGGACAGTTATATTTTTTTTGCGCAAATGTCATAGGTAAAATGTGTAAATGTCATAGGTAAAATGTGTAAATGTCATAGGTAAAAGGTGTAATCTTTTTGCGCAAATGTCATAGTTAAAATGTGTAAATGTCATAGGTAAAATGTGTAAATGTCATAGGTAAAATGTGTAAATGTCATAGGTAAAAGATGTAATCTTTTTGCGCAATTGTCATAGGTAAAATGTGTAAATGTCATATGTAAAAAACAAAAAATGTGCAAAAAATGATATGTATAAATTGCGTAAAATTGTTCGGATATGTGACAGTTGCCTGTTTTTGCACAGGAAGAATTGTGAATATAATATTACTTCGTTTTTATTATTATCTAACCGAAATTATATTGGTGTAAATATAGTCATTCGCGTACCAGATTATTAATTGAGTGCCATGAATTTTACAGAGGGGCTACTTATAGCCATCATTATTATTATATTGTTTAGGGTACTCATGGATTCCCGAGCACCAGCATCCACGTCCAGCAAGACATGGGACTGTGTCGACCGTAGTTCTGGGGCGGTAACCTCAGTGAAAATGCAAGGTCCTGGCGGTTGTTCACCCGGTTGTCAATGTCCTAAATGTTCCAATCCTGAGCAAAACGCGACAACGGAAAACGCAGAGTACTTCACCGCATGCGGAGCCGGTGCCGGTGGGTTAGGCAATGAAATCAGCTGCGGAAAAGATGATAGTATCGCCTATGCAATTGACGAATTTGGAGCGCCAGGTATGGAATTCAAAGACTGGGTAACCGCGCAGGCGGTCGACCCACAGGTCATGAACAACCATTCAGAGTTTGTCAAAGACAGAATCAAAGGTAATCCGCAAAACATTCTCGGAAGGACTCATAGTCCGGATTCCCACGACTCGTACGACCCTATACCATGGGTTGGACTGAGACGACCTGAAGCCGTTAAGGTATGCAATCCGACACAGGTTTCAGATGTCAACTATAACCTATACGAGACATCTCCTAAATTTACCTGGAGGTCATCATAAGGTATTAAGTAAATACTTGTTTTTTTTGACATAATTGTGTCGGACGGTGAAAAAAACAAGTATTTACACGTGTAATAAATAACACCATCCGCCGAAGTATTCACAATGTCAGACTGCATGCGCAATGCAGGCAATGATTTATTCTACTTGGGCTTCGGTGTCAGGACTATGATTTGATAATCACTGCATTACGCATGCAAGACGAATTATTGGATCAGGAGTCACGAGATGACGCCATTCTATTCAGTCTCAATGGAGATACCACGTATGTTCTCAGTATGTTGCTCGCAGACCTACAATTTAATCCAACACTTCACAATAATCAAGCCCTTGTACATGCTGTCGAACATGGTATGTCCGGCGCAGTTGAGTTGTTACTTGCCGACCCGCGACTCAATGTTGAAGATCGCAAGCGTGAACTTATTCAGTTAGCTATCGACAATGGGTGACATGATATTGCCACAATTATAAAATGTCACGTTAACGATATAACTCACCTATAATTTTTATTCTTTTTTTATTGTAACAACATACGTAATTTCCGCATGTAATAATCACGCCCGCGGTAATCATGCCTGCGGTAATCGCATCTGTCATGGTTACGAGTGATCACTTCACTTGCGTCCAGCAGATTTTCTCTTTGTTGATTTTCTCTTTGTTGATTTTCTCTTTGTTGATTTTCTCTTTGTTGATTTTCTCTTTGTTGATTTCCGTGCAGCAGGCTCGCGAGCTGCGGATTTACGCTTTGATTTTCTCTTGGATTTGCGCTTGGCGGCACCGCCGGTTTTTGCTGCCTTTTTCTTTGCAGCGAACGCATCTGCTTTTTTGCGGAGATCGGCAGGGGTTTCCTCTTTTGACAAGATCTTATAGACTTTACCACCGCAAGAATCGCAGGTACCTCTTACAATAGGACGTCCTATTTTATTAAGTTCGTATGATGGGTTTACTACGCCAACTTTTTTCTTCTCTTTGAGACAATATGCTTGTACCATCTGAATACACAAGTTGTTTTTTGCTATATATACAGTCTGTAAAAAAGATAAAAAAGAAATAAAAATGATAAACAATGATGTTTTTTACAAGTCACGTCCTCCGCTTTTGCAAGTTACACCATGTGGTAAACTACCATAAACGTACTGCTTGTCGGAAGCGGATTGCCTTTGGTTACGCTCGTGTCATTTAGGCAAAACCATTCTTCACCACGGATGGAATGTGCCCAGTAGTGCCCTGATAATCGAGTACCGGAGTGATCAATTTTCCCAACAAGTTTATAGTCAAGCGACTTGTTGCCGGTGCTTTTGAAGGTCAATTCTTGGGGAAAGAATCTCACATCTTTCGTGTAAAATTTATTAAAGATGATTACAACTATTTCGCGCAGCATCTTGAGTTTTTCAATCCTCTGAAACTTCGCCATCGCATGTCCGCAGTCGCACTTGAAAAAGTCTACCTCGCTGGGATGGACTCGCAGGTAATTGCAGAATTTATACTCAGATTCCAGAGGGACTTGCGTGAACATCTGCATTCGAAATGACTTGTCGCGGATGGAACTCACCTTTTTATTACAACCGGTGCAATCTATTATCAGTTCATATACATTGCTGAATAGTCGCTCGACATGTGGACAGTCCAGTAGTTCTATAAATGTAATGAATCCCTCGTCAACGCATTCCTGTCCGACACCCATGCTCGATCGAATGTTCTTACTGCGAGCCTGCGTAAGCATTGATCCCAGAATATGTGTGGAGGAACTGATTATTTCGGAGTAGTCCAGCGGGTCAACAGACTCGTTTCCCGGGAGTGTTGCCCGTATCAGTTTTATATACCCACATGCAAACGGATTATTTCGCAGAGACTGCTCACGCTCCAGTAATATGCGGTTAAGCGCGGGGAGTCCAAGCATCATTTGTAACAATGAGTTAAACCAACATGTGGCTCCCGAGTTTTGTAGCCCAAATTCCATAGGTACAAAGCCATTGTCATACACTGAATAATCCATTGGTTGATATGCTGCTCTTTCCATTGCGGGAGTAATTGATTGCTTAATGTATAAGTAGTTACTGTATAAGTAGTTACTGTATAAGTAGTTACTGTATAAGTAGGTATTGAGTAAATCAAATTTATATTTTGTGATATGTTCCCACCAGCGCCTGTAATTGTATATAGATATAAATTGGTACAACTGTATTACCCGATACTTATGGAATCGTTGCCGACCGACTGTGATTGTATGGAAAATCCGTGGAGTTGATGAATATGCGTCGTAAGTCATCGACTGGTACATGGCAAACACATGAAAGTACCCCGCAGCCGGAGGGGATAATCACCGAACTGCAAAGTGAATGTTCCGACCTGTGGACGATGCTTGACACAACAATTGCCGAACGCCGCAATTTACGCAAGGAAATCCGACGAATGATGAGGGACGTGAATGCTGATAAGGACTCGATGGGAAAGATGGATGAAAAGTATGATAAAATGTATACACTTACGCTGTCCATGCAACATGACCGCGACAAAATCAGAGAACAATATATTACGTTAAAAGCCGAGCATGCGGCAATGATCGGTAAAGTCGCGGCGATTATTGGGAGTAGTGGCGGCGCGCACGCGGGTGGTTGCCAATGATATGTTAGATGAATAAATAAAATTGATTTGGTTGCGTAATTATATATATATATCACTAATAATATCTGATATGCAAATGGAAAAAGTACTTGTTTTCGATGACATTGTTGAAACCGCGAGCAGACATCGGATGTATAAGCACGACAATGATATCGGTGAACGGGAATCGTTGATTGACCTACTGCTGGAAGCCGTTGCCAAGGCGCAAGAGACAACGGTATCACGCGGATTAGAACATCCAACGCAAGCCAGCGATAGCGCGAGGTTAATACTTGCTCTGCAACAGGAGCGGGATGACTTGCGCGGGGAACGTGATGAAATTGACGGACAATGCACCTCGTTGAAATCCAGAATTAACAAGATGACCCGCGAATTAAGGGGGTCCCGGGAGGAATGCAAGCGGCTGCGCAAGCGTAACGAGGATCTCGAGCGACTGTTTAAAAGCAACAAGAATGTTCAGGTACCCGAGGATTTTGATAAAAACCATGTTATATACGGAGAACAACCCGAGGATCTTTCGCAAGTAGAGAAAGATCACCGCGCTATGTTAAAAAGGAATCTACCCCCTGGATGTGCTTATCTACTGGATTGTAGCGAACCCTTATTTTTTTGTCTGTTTTATTGGGTCGGGGCGTATTTGCGGCGGATGTTGGTAAGGATAAGCTGAGTACCTTCGACCGATTCCCCGCGGTTGGCATCCCTGGTCGACTTGAACTTGTATTTCCTTAGCTTTACATGGACGATACAGTCGAGTCCAACCATCGCGCGGATGTCAGGAGTGATTCGAGTCTTGCCCATTGATACCGTAATATCGCGGGTATGATACGGGAGTGTGCCGGTGCATTGATTATCCAGCTTGGCGAGGGTCTCTTCGACATGGTCGGGTACGATAATTAACTTGTTGTACTTGCTGATATATGAGAATCTGCCCTCTAATCGGAGTTCCATTGTACTATATTGATAAGGTTGCTATGCTTTATGATAGGGTTTCGGGTATATGCGTGGTATATAGGAAATGTCCCTGGAGACTATCGAGCATATGGGTATATTGTTGTAGAGATTGGGAAAGGTGAAATATCGATAAAAAACTGAAATGCAGTGTGTAATAATTGTAAAACGTAATACTAAACACGTACTCAGTCAATTAATCATAATGGCTACTTCAACAGAACAACAAGATAAATATACCCGACTCACATCATCTCTCAGCCCGAATATTGATTGGTCGGACATTCTTACTGATTGCACGGAGGAATTCGATAAAGCAGCAGCCATTGCCAAAGTTGAGACAGCGAGGTTAATCGAGGTGAAAGATAAGTTAGGTGTGGTCAACAAAGAGCTTGAAAAAGTTACTGCCAACTTAGACACCGTCAAAGAAAACGTCAAGACACTCACCAGTGAACGGGACGATTTGCAGACACAGTTGCAGACTGCTAAAGGTGAACTCACTTCATCGGAAGACAAAGTAAGAGCCCTGGATATCAAACAGGCAGTAGCTTCCAAGGCAGCAGTTTTTCGATTCCATTTTACTGCTATCCTTTCAGCAATCAACAATAGTTCGGAAGCGATCTTGTCCACTGAGATTGATGAACGCATGTTAGATTTGTATAACAGCGAATATCCAATCGATAACTGGGACGCACGAGGACAGATAACTGAAAAACTCATGCGTCTTAACAACCATCTGAAAGCACAAAACAACTGGTAAGTTTAATTTTCCACCCAAACACCCTACATTTTAATATAATTGTTCAATATTATTTTTTTATGGATTTGAGGAAAAAAATAAATTACTTAGTTGTGGTATATTTACCCACTTGTGTTTAGATTTAGTAATTATACATTTTATGTAGCTGATCCCTACCCGATCCTCTATCCGAATCAACTTGATTTCCGTAGAACTCAGTCAACTGTGCTCGTGTGACCGGTTCGGCATTTAATATTATATCCTTGCTATACACCAAATCGCGATGGAGTTTCATTCTCAGTGATCTGTACAGATTTACAATAAAAACCAAGTTGCGAATAAGGACTGTATCAAACCTCAATTTTCCAACAATTGACATAATATTGGCGAGGTCAGAGTCGAGATCGGCATATTGGACCTGGTTGCTGTCCATGACATTTTCATTATCACCATATTCCGTTTGCAGTCTTGCACCATCGCCAGGTAGATCCGATCCGGTTGTTATCCAGTGGAGACGCGATGTATTTGTGTTAATATAACGACTCTTGCGCCCTGCTTGTGCCGGCGAGCTCCGAGCATTATCGATTGTTGATTTTATTATATTATATAACGATGACGCCCTCGGTATTTTTATATTCGTGCCATCATTGATTTTTGGTGCAATTGGTAGAGCACCGGGGTACTCGAGTTTCTCTATTAATTTCTCGAGATACTGAAACTTGGGGTACGCAACGTTTGTTACGCCGAACGATGGTATATCAAATTGATCAATAGTTCCGATATCTACTAAGTTAGCTCCCGATCCCACACCGAATTTGGGGTCTGTGGTAATACCTGCCCTAATTCGCGTGACAGCCTCCGCCCAACTAGTCACAGCATCTTTTTTAATATCATCGTGGATATCAAGGAATGCTGGGGTTGCATGTTTTTTCTTAAATCCAATGGCGGAAAATACTCCAAGGGCATGCATAATTGACTGAGTTGCATGTTGATGTAACTTAATTTTCTCGTTTTCAGATGTCTCATCGCGTAGATACGACAATAACATCGCAATCGGCGTATAAACAATCCTTACTGTTAATACGATAAATAGAGTCAACTGTTGGGTTGCGGGGATGTCGTTTGATGCGGACGCAACCATATTCACGGTATCCTGCTTTGATGTATTTTGAACCAACAATGCATCAAACATCTCTTTAACTGATTTGTTGGGGTATTGGGACATATACGTTGCAGCGTCTTTACATAATCCATGTAGGTGACTCTGCACTGCATTATCAGCCAGTATAGTTTTGGCAAATTTCGGGGTCTTGTTCAGTTCCCACAATATGACGCCTGCAATGGTTGCGATGAGGTCGAGCCCTACATTTACTTCATTGTAAGGGCGGTATGTAACTGGTCCTGCTTCACTGTAGTCCGACTGCCTGTTGTATAGTTCTCCAAATATCACTTTGTTGAGTACCTGATCGGATAGAAACTTTGGTCTTCCCAACTCGTGGTTTCCGGGGACACCTGCCAACATTTGCTGAGTGAATTTTCTATTCTTTCGTGTCACCTCAGTCCTAACATCCATCAATGGTTTATGTGGGTCGATCATTAGTGCGACCAACATATCTTTCGCGGAGTGAATTGTAAATTGGTTATTATCGTCTCCGTTGCATAATTCACCAATGAGCTTTCGCGCATTCGCGTTGCCGAGTCCGTAGTACAACTCGATAATGAGTCTGTCGAATGTGTATGCATAATTGT
>Ga0209532_1002304_pt1 | contig 13701 bp, 10 predicted proteins | sample COG_02_FD_184746 | JGI IMG/M metagenome (GOLD analysis project Ga0209532, IMG submission 184746) | Pelagic Microbial community sample from North Sea - COGITO 998_met_02 (SPAdes) (version 2) | ecosystem: Environmental > Aquatic > Marine > Neritic zone/Coastal water | place: Helgoland, sampling... | reverse complement strand
ATTCCCGCCATGAATACTTACAAAGACAAGATCAGCTTGTTTTCGGACAGATTCTATTTGTAGTGTATTATCCACTGGATCTAATGGTGCAGCACCTGGTCTATCTTCACCCGCGATACTAAATTCGTGTTCGGCTACCGCAATGTAAGCTATCTTCAAACCACATCTTTCAACTATGGTTATTCGTTGAGCTTCTTTTAAATTTTTCCCTGCACCACAAATATTTAATCCTGAGCTCTTACAAGAAAGAATAGTTTGCTCAAGCCCTTTATTACCATAATCCATTATGTGGTTATTTGCTAGACCAACAATGTCAAATCCGGCATCTCTGACCGCCTCAATACAATCAGGATGAGCCTTTAAATTTGAGCCTGTTTTTTTGATTGGTTTACCTTCAGAGCATAAAGGTAACTCAAGGTTTAAGAAAGAAAGGTCAGCTTCAGCTATATTTTTTTGTAAATCACCAAATATTTCAGCTCCCTTAGTCAAAACAATACTTTCGTACCTACGACAAGGAGCAAAATCACCAGAAAAAAAAATGGAAATTGTCGAACTCATAATTTACTATTTTATATTTAGCTTTGTATTAATATTAACATTATAAATAATCCATGAATTTTAATTTTTATAATAGTTATTGGAGTATTTTATTTTTGTTTAGTTCAAATTTTACTTCGTTTCAAATTTAACAACTTTTCATTTTCTTGACCATTATAGTAAAATATTATAATTAGAATTATCATTCCTGATGAATTAAAGAATAAAAACTGATTGTAATAAAACAATATATCCCACAAAAAATATAAATACAACATCCAAGCTAATCTTTTGTTTTTAACTGAGAAAATAATAGCTGTTACCAATAGCATCATGAATATAGTTCCTAAATAGCCTATTGAGTATAGCAGAGCAGCGGCTTCCCCAATCAAGCCATCATGCTGTATTCCATATTCTGAACGGGTTGAGCCAGCAGTTAAACGACCATACTTTTTAGTAACCACATCATAAAGACCTTTACCAAAAAGAACTTCTGTTAGACTCAAAAGTGTTAATCTTTGAGGGTTAGAATATAAGACTAATCCAGCTCCTCTTCCAAAACCTTCTACATTACCACTTAAAACTTCAACTGCATCATTATCGCCAAAATAATATTTTGATATTTGTTTAGAAACATAAGAAATATCAAAACTCCCACCTACCTTTCCTTCTGGCGTGAACAACGAATTTGTTCTAACACCAATATAGAAAACTATTAAAGCTAAAGGTAAATATTTTAATAATGAAATAAAACTTGTAGATTTGGAAACAAAAACAAACAAACTAAATAATATAATAGGGAAAAAGAGGATAGGTTGTCGTTTCGAGCTTGCGATAGCAATGATTAAAATCGATCCGACGAATATCCAGTCTTTTTTTGTAAAGTTTCCATTTTTTGTTACCCAGTAAAAAATCAGTGCCCCAATCGGTATAACAACTGCAGGTCCACCACCACCATAACTCACTGTTCCTACCAATCCCTCAAATTCAAAACCCATTATAATTATTTTTATTATGGCTATCGCAATCTGAACTAATATAAGAATCAAAAGTACTTTTTTTACATATTCTCTTTTAGATTTATTAAAGACGATATCTTTCAGACAGTGGTAAGTAATCCACAATAATGAAAATTTAAACAAATATTGACTAAATATGGTAAATAATTCACCGCCATTAAAATAATAACTTATCCAAAATGATATCGAAAATAAGATAAACGTAATATTAATTACTAATTCGTTTTTAGTTGACACATAATTATTTCTTTTACTCAATAGTAGGTAAATACCATAAAAGACCAGCCCAATTTGGTACATATTAAATATTCCCATCCCAAGAATACTATTGATGTAGTCAAAAAGTCCCTCCCAAAAAACCAAAATCATTAGTATGCTGACTTTAGTTATCCCAACTTTTTTAAAAGTATAGATCATACCAATAAAAACAAATAAAAAATATAATGAAGTATTAAATGTTGACATATTTTTTCTTATTGTCTCATAAAATTTAATAGTTCTTTAACTCTATTATCCCAAGAATATAATTTAAATGCCTTGTCTCTAGCTATTTTACCATAATTAAAATTATTTTTATCTTTAATAGCAATACTTAGTGATAATTTAAGTGAATCAAAATTGTCAGGTTCGCATAATATTGAATCTTTTTTATTTTCAAGTACTTCTCTAATTGTAGGGAAGCCATGAGCTACAATAGTTCTACCAGCAGCCATATATTCAAAAATTTTTAACGGTGAACAATAATTGATTGTAGGTACTTTTGAAGACCATAAGGCAAGTAAAATATCCGAGGCATATAAATAACATGGAATCATACTGTGTTCAACAAAACCAATAAAATTGATATTTTTAACACCCTCTTCATGAGACATTTTTTCAAAATTCTGTCGATGCTTTTCAGGGCCTCCAATTACAAAAAATATTACATCTGGAAATTCTCTTGCTAAATAAATAATATTTTCAATATCTCTATCCGGATACAATCCGCCAGTGTAAGTTACAATTTTTTTATTTTTAGGAAAGTTCAATTTTGATTTTGCATCATTTTTATCAATATGTTTTTCAAAAAGAGATAAATCAAATCCATCGTGCCAGTAAAATAACTTACTTTGAGGAACACCTTTATATTCCCAGTATTTTGAAAGCGCTTCACTTATTGAAAATAAGCACTTAAAATTTGGCGAACGCGTCACACGTAATAATCTTTTTTCTAGGTATTTATGTAATATAGTGTGACCAGTGTGCAATTTGGAATTGTGAGATTCAAAGATAAGGGGGATATTAAATTTAGTGAGCGAATTCAAAATAAACGAATCTCTAGAAAAAATAATATCTGGATTATTTTGCGTAGCAATTTGAACAATGCTGTTTCTGACCAAAAATCGATTTATAAATAAATTTTTAGACTTTTGTTTCCAGCTTACTATTTCAAATTTGATTCCACTTTTAAATGAATTATTAATAAATACTTCAAGATTTTTTCCAAAACTCTCATTTTCTTGCATGGCTAAAGTGACCTCATATCCTGATCCCACAAAAGCGTTACACATTGAAAAAACTTGTAACAAGGTGGTATTCAGTCCGCCAGATTTTGAAGATTGAACACTGGCCATATGTATATAAAACAATTTTTTAGTCATAAGATGTATTAAAATTTAATTAGATTGAAATTCATTTGTAATTTTCGATTTACTATTGAAACAACATATATAAATTTAGAGTTTGATTTTAATTAAAAACAGATGTTTTTTACCAAGTTCTTGGATTAGACCAGCTTTTAGGTTGAGATGCAAGTTCATAAACTAATTTAAAAATATCAAATGGTAATTTTTTCTGAAAATATTGTTTATTTAACTTCAAGTTTTGGATAGAGGTTGTACCTATTATATAGTGATCAATATTTTCTAGACTATAAACAAATCTTAGTGCCATTTCAAGAGTTGAAATATTATTTTTTTTTGCAATAAAATCTAATTTTACTAAATATGATAAAATTTCTTTACCGGAAGAGATACTCTTAATGATTTGTTCTCGATTAACTAAAATTCCTTGAAGCAACAGAGATCTCGCTACAAAACGAACTGGAGAACTATTATTTTTTATAAAACGATTATAAAAACTAATATCAAAAATATTTAGAGGTATTTGAATATAATCAAATACACCACTTTTAATTGCATATTCACATTCATCAAAATTATACACCGAAACTCCGATTTTAGAAATCAATCCCTCCTCTTTTAATTGTCTTATACCATTATGAACATAAGGATCAGAAATAATTCTTATTTCATTTTGATGAAGATAGCAAATATCGAGTTTTTCAAGATTTAACTTATCTAATGAAGACTTAACTGCTTTCAACATTTTTTTATATGTATCTGTTCTATTAGCAATTAAACCGTCTATCTTTGAGCTTATAAAAATATTATTTGTTGTCTGACTTATATATTTACCTAAAACACTTTCACTTTCACCATATCTTGAAGAAGTATCAAACTTATTAACACCTAAAAAACCAACTTGATTTAAAAAATTTAATCTATCAAAGTTTTCAGGTATATTTTTTGAAGAAAAACCATAATCCGGTATTCCTAGCTTTACAGTTCCCAAACATAATTTGTCATTTTCTTTCATTTAAGAATTTTTTATTCTTTTTTCAGCTTTAACCCAATCAGACATAAAGTCTATATCAACCATTTCTTCATGTGAAATTACTAAAGGAAGAATATTATTTCCAGTTACTGAACCATTTAATAAAGTTTCTCTTCTTACAATATCTAGGTCTCCTGTTTGAAAATATACATTTGGTAGCTCTTGTCTAGGTTTATTATAAGCTTCATTTATTTTAGATTCATAACCAATCATAAATCCGTCTTTTAATTTCCATTGGCGAAAAGGATGCTCTGATGATTTTGCAACACTTCGAAGTGAGCATGCATCAGGATTATCGTTCATTAACTTAATAGCTTTTTCTATTAAACCTGGTGGTCTTAAAGGAGATGTTGGACGTAATATAATAATTAAATCAATTTGCTTACCAAATATTTTTTCAAGAGATTTTAGAGCATGAAGTATAACCGGAAAATCCGGTGTAAGATCTTGTGCAAGATTTTCAGGGCGTAAAAATGGCACTAATGCCCCACAACTTTCTGCTATTTCTGCAATTTGAGATGAGTCAGTAGATACAATTGTTTGATTTACTAACGAGCAGGCCAAAGAATATTTAATAGAATAATCTATTAAGGGTCTACCATTGAGTTCTTTGATATTTTTTAGTGGGATACTTTTACTTCCTCCTCGAGCTGGGATAAGGGTAATTATATTCATATTTAATTTATAATTGAATAAAAATAAATCTTCTTATTCTTGGTTTATCATTTATTTTACTAATATTTTTTTAAATAAAACTGCATATTTGAATTTAATTTTTTGTGATTTGACAAATATTCATAACATGAAATTCTCGTTTTCCTCTATGTCCTGAATCAATTGACACAAATTTACCGTCCTTACTCCATCTCGGATGTAAATCAATTCTATTTTCACCCTGATATTTTAATGGTTGGTAAAACATGCCGAGAATATGTTTTTTTTTGTTTAATAAATCATATAAATACAAATGGGAAAATTTAGCTTTATCTGGATAATCGTCTGTAAGCATCCATCTTCCGTCTGGAGAAACTGAAGGGTGACCATCTTTAAAAAAATCATTTTCGCCAATAATCTCTTTGAGACCTTTTTTATCAGTGTAACAATTATACTTATCACGGCCATCTTTTAATTTGGAGAATGATATTATATTTTTAGAATCTGTCATCCAACAATTGTGAGATACTAGTTCTGTTCCTGTTAGAAAGAATAAGTCTGATCCATCTTTACAATTTGCCGTCATTAAACGGTGAAATCTGCCTTGTGGTCCAATCCATCTATGTAAGAACATAAATCGTTTCCCATCGGGTGCAATATCAATATGGTTTACTTTGTGTTTTGAGTTGACCATTGTAGGATCTGGTTCGAAATTTTTTAAACCATCTAATGATATTATAAGTTTACTTGTATTCTTTTCAATATCGATAAACCATATTCCGTCATTATCATCAGTTGGTAAGTAGTCTATATTTTGCTTTCTAAAGTATCCATAGGAAGGGCGCATTAAGCTATTACGATCAAAATTCAAAGTTAATGCAAAACTTCCGTCATTGGCGACCGAATAAATGGGTTTACAAAGAATTTTTACTTTATTCGATTTTAAATCATAGATTTCCGAATTATATTCTTTCTTTACTTCATCATAATTATTGTAAATAATTTTATGATCTGAACCTGAAAACCACTGCAGCATGCATCCTTGCTGCCAATTCCATGCTTTCGATTCCGACACAACTTGTTTATCATCGGAAAGAACATTATGATGAATAATATTTATAGATGAAAACTTACTACCTCTTGTTCTCTGCTCAGATGTTTCACACCAAAGTAATCCACCTTTATTATTAAAAGGAGTAATATTATAGTAGCCAAAAAAAGAATTATTTTTTACTGGAAGTTTAATAAAACTAACTTTCTCATTTAGATAATGGCTGTTAAATTGTCTTTCAATAATATACCTGTAAAATAGATACTGAAAATAATAAAATGCATTTACATACAAGTCAAACAAAAAAGGTACCGCTTTTATTAATTTCTTAATTTTTGCTTTCATTAATAAAAATATTTAAAATCATAATTTTGATATTTGTTATAATTTAGTTTTGGGATTATCGATTTTAAAAGTTTTAGATTCTAATTTTACAATATCCCATTTTTGTTTTTTATTTTTTCCATTAATCTTGTCCAAAGATAATAGGCGGTTTTCTATATCTTCACGTTCTAATTCGGGGAACTTCTGAGATTTGGCCTGTGTTGTTTTTAAGTCTTTTTCGACATCTTTTTGCTTTAGAGTTCTTTTTAACTTACTAACTATTCTACTCCCCCATCTTTTTTTAATATCAAATAATAACAACACCTTAATCCTTTTTTTCAACTGTTTAAATGAAGATCTGTTAATAAGATTATCTCCATTATAAAAAGAATCTAATACATTGATTATTTTTTCTGCAGCATCAGCAGTATAAGCATTCTTAATGAAACTTTCAACATAGTCTGGGTCTACATCAAAACGGATATCTTCACTACTATCAAGAATTAATTCTAGTTCTTTGAATAGTTCCGTTTCAGTCTTTATAGTATTTCCAAACTGATTTGGTAGAAATGGCCCAAATTTAGTTTCAGGAATTGGGTGATAACGAAGTGTTGGTTTATTCATAGCCCAAGCCTCAATTGCAGTTGTACAACCAGTATAAATAACAACTTTTGATTTCAAAATCCAATATATTGCACTCCCTTTGTTTTCAACAAAAACATTTTTTTCTTTAAAAAAAAGTTCATGCCACTTTTCTTGATTTTCGTCAGGATGGGGACGAATAATGAACTTTGTTTTTGGAAACTTTTTACTTAGATTCTTAAGTAAAGAAACATATATGTCAAACAATTCAGCTGCACTCTCACTCACTTTTGTATAAAAGTTTAATTGTTCCTCATTTTTAATTAAACCTCTTATCCTCATGTGTTCAACATAGGATGGTGTTCCATATAGCAAAGGGTTCCAATTACCGGGGGTAAACATACTATTGATCAAAACATAATCTTCTTCAAAAATTGATAAATTATGTTTCGCTTGATCCTCAATATATTTAATATACTTTGGATGTAGAATGTCAAATCTGGGATTCCCAACTAGATGAATTTTTTTCACATCTGCAGATGGAGTCTTTACAATTATATCATATTGTTTTTTACCCCATGCAAAAATGGCATCACTAACTTGAAAGACCTTATCGTTTACGCGTCTTGAAAAATACTCTTCAGGTGATGGCCAACTAAGTCCTTCCTCATCTAACACAGCGATTTTTAATCCTAAAGTACGAAGTTCATCAAGCATGTTAGCAGATAAAAGTGAATGATCTTTATATAAATAAATACCACTTCCATAGGATCGCGCAGTTTTATAAACTCCTCCTTTTGTTCCAATTACTACTGTGAATCCTTTTTCAAGAGCTTTGTGCGCAATGAGTAATTTGGAGTCTAACTCACGAGCCATTATTTCAACAGGTAAAAAAAGTGTTTTATTATTTAAGTTCATATATAATTTTATGATTATTATTTAGTAGTGACAATTGGGCTATGATTAGTTGCCGATTACGAAACTATAAATTTTTAAGTTACTAAAAGCTTGATGCAAGCTACAATGCTTAATCTCAATATTTTAAAAACTAATTTCTTCATATTTTATGCTTTTAATTTTCCATGATATCCAGAATATCCTGGGCGATTTTATCATTTATATTTTCAATTACTGGAAAAAGCTCACTGTATTTACTCTGGAGTTTCGATAATACAGTATTTCGATCATTTATTATTTCCATAACATGTGCTTTCATCATTTGGTAATCACTTGCTCCCAAAACTAGGTCTAGGTATCGATAGCTAAAAACAGGGTCATTATTTTTATCTCTAAGAGAATCAGAATTATCAAATTCAGGTATTCCTCTTAAGTCAAGATATTCGATTGTCGGAACTCCCAAAGCAAGCATATCTATAACTACACCAGAGTAGAAACTTATTGCAAAATCACTCTCCTTACCTAAAATAAATGGATGGAGATCTGAGTAAACCCATTTATCGCCGTATGTTTCTGCTCCAAAAACCTCCTCATAAACCCCCTCTTTTTTTTCTTTTGGATGTAATTTAACTACTATATTTTTTTTTAGATCATTCCAGGCTAACCTTTTAATATCTTCCAATGCTTTCTTTTTACGCTCGTAAGAAAAATATTTTGTGCTCCCCGGTCTTGAGATTATAAAGATAAAGTTTCTGCTTAACTCATTAATTTCATTATTATTTTTTAGAACATTTAACCTAATAAATTCCATCCAGTCAGGGGCATGCCTAGGTACTCCAACTACCTCCATAAATGATTTATGGATAGCATATTTATATTCATATATTGGTCTTTCCATTGAAGAAAATAAATATGCTTTAACCTCCTTTCTTGAAGCACCATCTGGTACTTTTTTAGTATTATCTAAAACACCACCATCATTTATATTAATTCCGTGTTGAATAGAGAACTTAGAAACTTCTGCAAAATTCTTAATCAATTCTAAATTATATGACTTAGATTCCTCATATAAATCAAAAAGAAAGCAAGCCCCATTTTTTTCGGTAAATTGCCAATTAAATAGATATTTTTTATTCAAATCCCTACTAAATTTTGCATAACCATAATGAATGAGACTACCTAATCTTTTGGTAATTGGCCATTTTGTTAGCTTTCTAATAATTCTAACTAAAAACCATCCAAGCTTTGAAGGCTTATTTATTATTTTCGCCTCTGAAAAAGTATTAGTAGTTAGCCAATATTCTCCATGAGATTTGAAAATAATAGAATCAAAAATTTTGGCAGCTAAAATGATTAGAATATTTGATAATTGAATTTGATCTATAGCGTTTGATCTTGGAAAAACAATAACAAATTTTAAATCTTCTCGCTTTGCTTTAAGACTCCAAATAATAGGCAACCAATTATCTAGTATACCCAAACTTGGAGAACATAAAAAATAGATTGTGTCTTTTAATGGTAATTTTTTATTCATTAAATTCTATTTTTTAAATAGATGATGTTGGACAATGTCTGATAAAAGGGATATAACTGTAACAATTTTTAGAAACGCTTTTTTTATAGGAATTATCTTATGATTCTACCAGTTCCTTTATTGGCAATCACTTTTAGGACTTCATCAGCCGAAAATCTGGAAGCATCACCAATAGTGGTATGGTTCAATGCTGCTAATGTAGTTGCAAACTCAATAATACCTTGATATGAATATTTCTCGTCATTCAGAAGCCCATAAATTATCCCGGCAACAAAGCTGTCACCAGTTCCGACTCTGTCTACTATTGATTCAAGGGTGTACTTTAAACCTTCAAATTTTTTTATACCTTCATCTTTTACAAAAAGGAACCCATTCCAAATATTGGTAGAGGCTGATAATGCTTTTCTGTTCGAAATTGAGATATATTTCAAGTTTGGAAACTGTTCAAAACACTTAGCTGCTATATCTGTATAATTGTTCTCAGAATCCGGATGAATTCCTAAAACATCTTGAAAATCACTCTCATTCCCAGCGATTAAAATAGCTCTTTCACATAAAGATCTCATATATTCAGAGATCATTTTGGCATCCTTATTTACCCATTTCCAAAGTTTGTCTCTATAATTCAAATCTACAGAATAAGGTATGTCTGCCTGTTGAACAGCTTCTAATAGAACGTTTTTGACATTCTCAGAAATTGCAGGAGAAATACCGGAGAAATGAAACCAAGATGTGTCCTGAAATATTTCTTTCCAGTCAAATTCATCTGTTGACATTTGACTAAATGATGTGTTGTCTCGATCATATATAACAAAGGAATTTCGTGGACCAATACCATTTTCAGTCCAGTAAATACCGACCTTATCTCCACCTTTTTTGATAAATGAAGTATCCACCCCAAACTGTTTGAGATTTTGTATTAATTTATCTGAAAGTACGTTATCAGGAAGCCTTGAAATAAATTTGGTCTCTAAACCTAAATTACTCAGGGCAATAGCGACATTTGATTCACTTCCTCCTGGCTCTGTTCTGAAATATGTAGCCTGAGTCAGACGCTCCCCTTTTTCAACTGGAGACAATCGTAACATTATTTCTCCAAAAGTTGTTACTCTTTTCATTATAGTTTGTGTATTTCTTTTAAACGTTTCTCAACTAAAGTGATGTCTCCTTCAACATCAACAGCATATGAGTTTCCTTCAACTTCCACCATCTTAACTTTTACTCCAAGATCAAGATACCTCAATATCTCAATATCCTCAGAACTTTCAAGTTTGGATTTCCTACCAAAACTCCCAAACTTTAATAACTGCTCTCTGTTAAAGGCATATATGCATACCTGTTTGTAATAGGTGTCAGGTTTGTTCTCATGACTTTTGAATCCTGGTACTGCCAATCTTGACATGTATACCATCTCACTATCTTCAGCTGTTATAACTTTTGGTATGTTCACATTATCAGGATTTTCATCAGCATTTAATTTAGCCATGGCGTTAATGACAAAAGAATCATTTTTAAGTTTCATGTCAGCCACTTTCAGGATCACCTCAGGATTAATTGTAGGCTCATCACCCTGAATGTTAATATATATATCTGCAGGCACTTTTCGGGCAACTTCTGATAGTCTGTCGGTTCCGGTAGGATGAGTATCAGAAGTCATCACAACATTAAAACCTGCTTCTTCAACTACCTTCTTGATTCTTTCATCCTCAGTTGCAATAAATACATTTCCGTTACCAAGAGCTTTACCTGAAATCTCAGCAACCCACAATATCATGGGTTTCCCAAGAAGTTCAACAAGTGGTTTACCAGGAAATCTAGATGACTTATACCTAGCGGGAATTATACCTATAATCTTTTTATCCATAATTGTAATGTTAGTTATAAACAGACACTGTAATGAAATTCATAGATAGTTTTTTGCGAACTTCCTTTAGAGAAGCTATAATATTTTCGTTTTGTTGTTCCATGACTTTTCTTTCAACAATTCGATCGTACTCTGTATAACTATAGTTATCAGAATCAAACTTATAACCGTCAAAACCTGCAAGATATACTTCTTTAACTTTTTGGTCTATTAAGAGGTTTAATAAAAGGATAGTTACATTGTCGTTATTATTGCTTGTTTTTGTAGCAAGAGTATTATAATCTACTACTTTATAATTACCACTGTTTGAGCTTACATGAATATTGGTAGTAATAATTACTTTTTCAGGTTCGATTTGCTCAATAAATTTATCATACCGTTTTTGATTTGAAAAGAAGAAATAATTTGGTTTGAAGTTTTTAGGGATGTGATTTACAGCAATAACTAATGGTTTTTTTACTTTAATAAAGTTTTCTACAGTTTCTTTTTCTTTTATTGCATTAGGTCCCGGTGCTATTATTAAAATGTTTTGATCTTTAAAAAAATCTACATTAAAATTAATAGGTAAGCCGTCATTTGATTTAAAATTGAGGTATAGCTCTTCAATACGGTCTTTTTTAAAATTCTTTTTTTCACCATTATCTAATAGGCTTAGTATTTTTTGAATATTAACAATTGACAGGTTCTTTTTATTGACCAAAAATGTGGAATAATTTGGGTGGCATCCAAAAGAAGCAGATAAAAAGTGTGCAATTGAATAACCCCAGTAATTTTCTCTATAAATGGATTGTAAAAATTTATCAATAGTTTCAAGAAGAGGAACAATATTATATTCAGTATGCTTTTTCTTATTTAAAAAATCGGCTAATAGCTCAGTAGTTAAATTACCTGCGCCCCTACCCATTCCATGGATTGATGAATCAATAATAATTTCTCTTTCAGAATCCTTTATTTGAATAAAATCAATAGCATTTGAATATGCAAGTTGTAAATTGTTGTGAGAGTGATAACCAAGTCTAATATTCTTCTTTAAGTTATTTTCAAATAAATAATGTAGTCTCCTAAAATCATCTCCAAACATTGCACCAAAACTATCTACAATGTACATAGCGTAAACATCATATTTGTTTACTTCAGTCAACATTTCTAATAATTCGGTATCAGAATACGACAGAGTAACCATTGCCTGAACATACACCTGATATCCTTTTTCAACCATAATTTTAGTATCATCTAATGCTTCTCTCCAATCTTTTTTATGAAAAGCATAGCGAATCATATTTACAGGGCCTGTTTTTTTATTAAAGGAAGGTAAGGAGTCAATATCAAGATCCCCTTTATTTATCATTACACAAAAGTCTGTACTTTCAATATCTCTATCTAGAGATAATAATAATTCATTAACTTGATTTATTTCTGAAAAAACTGTTGAATCACCTGTGTTTTTATGCTTTTGATTCACAAAGCCACATTCTACAATTTCAACGTTAGAATCAATTAATGACGTTATAATTGCTTTTGTAGATTCCAATGAAAACTCCCAATTATTTACATACCCACCATCTCGTAGGGTGCAGTCCAAAATTTTTATTAAACTATTATTTTTCACAATTTTAAATTAAAATTAATAATTATATTGATATTACTCATTGCCTTTCGGTTTAAAACTTCAATTTAATGATAATTATGTTTATCATATTTTTATTGTATTATTGAATCATTTGGGGATACTAATGTTAGGTTTTGCTTTACTTAAAATCCAAAACATTTTAAATATTAATAATATCGCATTTATAACACAGAAAGAAGCAATCGTTAATAAATCATCATTAAACAATTTAGCTGTTAAATATAGTGTAGCTGTGCTTAATAAAACTGTAATAACGGAAAAAACTAGTGCAAATTTCTGTATTCTAATAACATTAATTAACCTCCAAAAAGCCCCACCAATAAAATTAAAATAAGACATTATTGACAACCATCTTGCATATGTTCCGGCTATATACCAGTCCTCTCCAAATATAAAGCCAAATAACCAAGGACCACAAATAATTATTATTGCATATGGGATTATCCCAATCGCGGCCAAAGCAGCAGTTGCTTTTAATAATAGCTTTCTTATGTCCTCGCCACTATTAAAATCTTTTGCAATTTTTGGGTAAAAAACATTACTGAATGATTTTGCGACAATGCTACTAGGAAGGGTTATTACACTTGAACCTAAAGCATAGAAACCAACCACAGTAGGCCCAAAAAAGCCTGTAAGCAATAAAATCGGCAATTTGCCTGAGATATTTCCCACAAATGATTGTGGTGCCTTATACAATGGAAAATCGCTATATTTTTTTCTCATTTTATTAACAAGAATAATAGAAAACCAATTGGCATTCTTTATAACTTTAAACCCTTTTTTAGGCCAACTGAATTGTCCCCATGATAATAAAGTGGCATAAAGTACTCTTCCAAAAGTTGTTATGTAAACTAAAACCAAAGACGTTGGACTATACAAACCCATCCCAATTTTAGCGGCTTGAAGTATAGAAGTGTTTATAACCATGATTTTAGTTATTTTTCTAAATTGTTC
>Ga0209532_1002299_pt1 | contig 13723 bp, 11 predicted proteins | sample COG_02_FD_184746 | JGI IMG/M metagenome (GOLD analysis project Ga0209532, IMG submission 184746) | Pelagic Microbial community sample from North Sea - COGITO 998_met_02 (SPAdes) (version 2) | ecosystem: Environmental > Aquatic > Marine > Neritic zone/Coastal water | place: Helgoland, sampling... | reverse complement strand
GGACATGTCGGCGCCGAGTAGGTTCATGGAGTCCATTACGGAGATCGATGCGCTGCTGCCGGCGATGGCGATAAATAGGGGTGCCAAGAAAGGTTTGAGCTTAATCTCCATACTGTCGGCCACTGCTTTGAGGGCATTGAAGATAGTGTCGCGGTTCCATTGCTGAACGGACTCTAAGCGCCAGAGGGCGTATTGCAGCACTTCTATCAGGCGCTCGTCCTCTATGCCTGCAGCGCGCAAATCATCTGCGCTGATGGGCAGCATGCCGGAGATCAGGTAGCTGCCTAGGGGGGCTATATCGGAGAGGGTTTCCATGCGCTGTTTGGCAAAGGGCAGAAAGGCTTTTAATGTGTCCCGGTTTAAAGCCCATTCCTGCAGCCGGTCTGCGAGTTGGTCGTCGGTGAGCTCTTCGCGGATCCACATGCCGTTTAACCAGCTGAGTTTTTCCACATCGAATACGGGTCCTCCCAATGAAACACGCTGAATATCAAAGACTTCGAGCATTTCGGCAAGGGTGAATTTCTCGCGTTCGTCGGGCATTGACCAACCCATGCGCCCAAGATAGTTAATCAGTGCCTCGGGCAAATAGCCCATGCGCTGATAGAAGAGGATACTGGTGGGGTTTTTACGCTTCGACAGTTTGCTTTTGTCGATATTGCGCAGCAGGGGCAGGTGACAGAACACCGGTGTTTCCCAGCCAAAGTATTGATAGAGCAAAATATGTTTGGGGGCTGAGTTAATCCATTCTTCACCGCGAATCACATGGCTGATTTTCATCAGGTGATCGTCCACTACATTGGCTAGATGGTAGGTAGGCATACCGTCAGCTTTAAGTAATACCTGCAGATCGATCTGGGTCCAGTCGATGCTGATCTCGCCGCGCAGCATATCGTTAAAGACGCATTGGCCTTCACGGGGCACATTCATGCGCACTACATGGGATTCATTGTTGGCCAGTCGCTGGTTCACATTGTCTTGCTCAAGGTGCTGGCAGTGTCCGTCATAGCCAATTGACTGCTTCTCTTCGATTTGTGTTTTGCGCAGCTGGTCTAAGCGCTCGGTGGTACAGAAGCAGCGAAACGCATGGCCGCTATCCAATAGCTGGTCGGCATGCTGGCGATAAATGTCGGAGCGTTCACTCTGTCGATAAGGGCCATGGGGGCCACCATTATCTGGACCCTCGTCCCATTCGAGACCCAACCAGTGCAGGGCATCGAGTATGGATTTTTCCGATTCTGGGGTTGAGCGCACCTGGTCTGTATCTTCAATACGGAGCAAAAACTGACCGCCCTGACTGTGGGCAAAGGCCATATTAAATAGGGCTACGTAGGCGGTTCCAACGTGGGGGTCGCCAGTGGGCGAGGGGGCAATGCGGGTGCGAACGGTCATTTAGCAATCCAAGTAAAAATCGATGGCGCATTATACGTTTTACAGGGGGGCCTCTGTCACTAGCTGTGGGCCCTCAGGACTAAATAAACCTGCTGGCGGGTCAGGCTCTTTTGCAAGAGCCTTCTTCAGCGGACTGAATTGCTCGCTATACGCTTCGATGGTTCGATTATTGGCCGTTCGCTCTTAGCCGTCTTAGGTCACTGCACCGCTACGTTGCAGTGCAGCAATGGTATCTGTATCCAAGCCCAACTCAGCTAATACTTCAGCGGAGTGCTGGCCAATAGCGCCGCCGGATATACCGTACTCAGGTGCTGACTTGGATAGCTTTAGCGCACTGCCAATCTGACGTTGAGAACCACCATTGGGAGTTTTCACATCGACGATCATCTCTCTCTGAGCAGCATCTTGATATTCACAGGCTTCGGCAAAGGTTAGTACCGGCTCGACACAGGCTTCTTTATGTTTAAATATTGTCTGCCACTGGGCCAAGGTTTTGGTTGCAATAATCTTTTCCAACTTTGCTCTCAGGGCCTGCTGCGCTGCGCTGTCTTGCTGATTGCTCAGTGTCATTAACTCAGCATCTTCGAGGGTCTCGCAGAGCACTTGAAAAAACTGCGGCTCCAAACTTCCGATGGACAGATAGCGGTTGTCTGAAGTCTGATAATAATCGTAAAAACTGCCGCCATTTAATGACATGGATCCGCAAGTGGGTTCCACCCCAGCGCTGAGATAGGTGGAGCCAAATAGGGCGTTAAGAGAGAACATGGCGTCGGTCATACTGATATCGATCTGCTGACCCTCACCACTGATGTGGCGCTGATTCACTGCCGCTAGAATACCAATTACTGCATGCAGGGAGCCACCAGCTATATCCGCCACTGGCATACCCATAATCGGCGTGCGATCCGCCTTGCGGCCAGAGTAGCCATTGAGGCCAGAGATTGAGAGATAATTGTTGTCGTGACCGGCGCGATCGCGATAGGGTCCGGTTTGGCCGTAGCCGGTAACCGAGCAGTAAATCAGTTTGGGATTGATCTCTCGGAGCTGCTCATAGCCGAGGCCTAGGCGCTGCATCACACCAGGACGGAACTGTTCAATCACAATGTCGTAGTCCTGCACCAGGCGTTTGGCGATCTCTAGGGCCTCGGGATTTTTAAGGTCGAGGGCGATGGAGCGCTTATTGCGGTTGAGTGTGCCGTGAGCAGTTGATTGGCCGTCAGCAAAGGGCGGCATGCTGCGCAGCAGATCAGGGCGAGTTGGCGATTCAACACGCAGTACGTCTGCTCCCATATCAGCCAGCATCATGGTGGCAAAAGGGCCGGGCACCAGGGTGGTGAAGTCGAGGATTTTAAGGTTTTCGAGGGCGCGCATAGTTTGAGTCCACTAATCGATTATTATTAGAATTATGTAGTGCTGCAACTGGGGCTATTATTGTCGAAAGCTGATGTTTAGCGCCAGTCCTCGACTACATTATCCTCAGATTAGGCTCAGCTGGGCCTGTCTCGTTACACCACACCTAGTCGGTGCGGTTACACTCCTCCATCCACCAGTCAGTGGCCACGGTTTTATGGCGATGTTTTGGCAGTACAAAATAGAAGGTTCTGGTCATATCCCGCTTAGGTAAAATCAGTGGCATCAGTTCACCGCTCTTAAAATTATTTTGCAGCACAATCTCAGATAGACAGCCAATGCCCAATCCCGCTTCCACGGCTTTTTTAATCGCCTCGTTGTGCTTGAACTGCAAATAGACATGCAGCTTGGGCAGCAGTCCTGCCAGGGCGTTGTTAAAGGTATGGCGAGCCCCAGACTCCGGCTCCCGCAAAATCCATCTGGCGGCCACTATATCGGCATCGGAGAGGCGTTGTTTTTTTGCTAGGGGGTGAGAGGGACTGCAGAACACCACCAAATTATCCTCCCGCCAGGGAATCAATTCCAGATCCTTGTGCTGTATGGCGCCTTCGATCATGCCGATATCTACCTCGTAGTTAGCCACCTGTGCAGCCACATCGGCGCTATTGGCGACATTGATATCCACCTGGGCTTCTGGGTGGCGAGCTAGATAACCGGCGAGATAGCTGACTGCCAAATGGTTGCCAATGGTAAAGCTGGCGCCCACTTTAAGGTGGCCTATACCACTGTGGCCCTGAAGTGCCTGCTCAAATTCCTCGGCCTGGGCAAGTAACACCTGAGCCTTGTTGCGCAGGGTTTTTCCCACCTCGTTGAGCTCGAGTTTTTTCCCGGTGCGATTAAACAGACTGATATTAAAGGCCTGCTCTAGCGTTTGCAGGGCAGAGCTTGCCGCAGACTGAGACATATGCAGTTGGTCGGCGGCTTTGGATATATTTTCATAGCGGGCAATGCTGAGGAATATCTGTAGTTGCCGGAGGCTGTACTTCATAGACTGTACCCAACCTATTATCGGTAATATCGTTATCGGTTAAATCGATTATGGATAACATAATATCCTGTTTTACTTGTATGATGAAAGGCTCTAGTATCCTCTGCCATCAAGTCTCCTGAGGTAATTTTTTATGGCAGGGCAAAAAGCAACAAACGTAACCTGGCACGACGGCGATATTACGGTTGATGATCGCAGCGCGCTGCTGGGACAAAAAGGTGCGACCCTCTGGTTTACGGGGTTCTCAGGAAGCGGTAAAAGCACCGTTGCTGTGGCCGTAGAAAAAGCATTATTTGAACGCGGTAAGCTTAGCTATAGACTGGATGGCGATAATATCCGTTTGGGCATCAATAAAAATCTCGGCTTTTCGGCAGAGGATCGCACGGAAAATATTCGTCGTATCGGTGAAATCGCCAAGCTATTTGTCGATTCCGGAGTGATCGCTCTTTCCAGTTTTATCAGTCCCTACCGGGCTGACCGCGATAAGGTTCGCGCGCTGCACCTAGAGTCAGGCTATGCCTTTATTGAAGTGTTTGTCGACTGCGCTCTAGCAGAAGCTGAGAGGCGTGACCCTAAAGGACTTTACAAAAAAGCTCGCGCTGGCGAAATTAAAAACTTTACCGGTATTGATGACCCCTATGAAGAGCCCACTAGTCCAGAGATCCATCTGCACACGGATCAAATGAGCCTCGAGCAAGAAGTGGCTTTGATTATTACGTATCTTGAAAACAATGATTTTATTGCCTAGTCACAACCAATCGAACACTACTGAAACGATTTTACTTGGATAAAAATGGAGAACCACCTTTTGATTAAACCGCACGGATCAGACAGCTTAAACCCCCTTTTAGTTGACGCTGCCCAGCGTCAAGCGCTGTTACAAGAAGCAGAGTCTCTGCCTTCACTGCTACTCAATTCAGCCGCGGCAGCCAATGCGGTTATGCTTGGTGCAGGATATTTTAATCCTCTAACCGGTTATATGAATCTCGCCGATGCTCTAAGTGTTTCTGCATCTCTGCACACTACTAAAGGCCTGTTTTGGCCCGTACCAGTCATTAATCTGACTAAGGATATTTCCGCGATTAGCGGCGCTAGCCGGATTGCCTTGAGAGATCCCAACACCGAAGGTCACCCGGTTATTGCGCTGATGGATGTGGCTGCGATTGAAGAGGTCAGTGCTGAGCAGATTCAGTCTATGGCGGCAGATATCTTTGGTACCCAGGATCCTGAGCACCCAGGTGTCGCCACCTTTAATAATTTGGGTAATCAGCTGATCTCAGGTGATATCCAGGTATTGAACTTGAGCTACTTTCAGGCAGATTTCCCCGATACTTTCCGCAGCGCAACTGAAATCCGCGATGAGATCGCTGAGCGCGGCTGGAACAAGGTTGTGGCTTTCCAAACTCGCAACCCTATGCATCGCGCTCACGAAGAGCTCTGCCATATGGCGATGGAGCGTTTAGGCGCTGATGGTATCGTTGTGCATATGTTACTGGGCAAGCTTAAGCAAGGTGATATTCCGGCCTCTGTGCGCGATGACTGTATCCGTAAAATGGTTGAGCTGTATTTTCCTGAGAATACCGTGATGGTGACGGGTTACGGCTTCGATATGCTCTATGCCGGACCCCGTGAGGCAGTACTGCACGCCGTTTTCCGTCAGAATATGGGCTGTACACATCTGATTGTCGGTCGCGATCACGCTGGTGTTGGTGACTATTATGGCGCGTTTGATGCCCAGACTATTTTTGCTGAAAAAGTGCCTGCTGGATCATTAGAAATTGACATTTTTAATGCGGATCACACTGCGTTTTCTAAGAAGCTCAAGCGCGTGGTGATGATGAACGAAGCAGAAGATCACACTAAAGACGATTTTATTCTGTTATCTGGCACCAAGGTTCGTCAGATGTTGGGTGATGGCATAGCGCCACCGCCTGAGTTCTCTCGCCCGGAAGTGGCTAAGATTTTGATGGATTATTATCAGCTTGAAGGCTAGTTATTGAAGCGTTAAAACTCCCAAACAGCAAAAAAACCTCGCTATTATTCAACTAGCGGGGTTTTTTATAGGCTGTTATTAGTGATGTTCTCAAAAGACTAACAGCTTAATGTCTGCTGTTAGATAGGCAGGGAATTTCAAGCTGCTGCTCGTTAATTAGCTGGAAGTACTCGTAGTATTTTTTCTGCACACAGTAATTATAGGCAAGCGCCTCTACGCCGGCCGCAAAGTCTTCGCTATCTTTGCCCAACACTTCCCGAGCAAGGCGTACCACCATAATCAGCGCAGCTTCCTCCGCAGGCCAATTTTCGGTCAATCCCTCCAAGGCATAGAGCTGCTTGTAACGCTCCATCAACTGGTAGTCGTCGTTGCTGGTACTTTTTTCCAGGTTGATAATTTCCATTAGCAGAGGGATGGCCTCGGCATAGCGTTCATTAAAAATTAAGTATTTGTAATAGTAATCCCGAGCGCTAATTGAGGTGGCATGGGATGGACCCAATATGTTTGAAGACAGCCTATAGGCGCTTTCAATCTGCTCTGCCTGTGGATTGAATGTGCGGATTTTCTCGTAGCTCTGATTAATATTTTTCAGTATCAGAATGCAGGTTGGAGACTGTGCGGAGTAGAGGGCGATACATTGTGGCAGAGCCTTTTGACTGCGTTCTATGACGGAATTCCACTTCTTGCGCATGATATCTTTCTCAATGTTGAGAATGACTCTATCAAACTTTCTCTCAGACCATTGTTTGGTTTCAGATTGAGCTGGAATACTCAGTGCAAGCAGTAGCAATAGGGTGGCAAATACTGTTAATTTAAAAGATGAATGGTTACAAGGTAAGGAAAAGTTCATGGTTTAGCCCCCTAACTAAAGTACACCAACATCTAGAGTATAGATGATGATTTAAGTCTTGCAGGGTAATTTTAAGGGCTAAACCTGAATCTTAGAAAAACATAACCACTCGCCGCCTAGAGCGTCATGCCGCCGTCTACAACAATGCATTCACCATTGGTATAGCTGGATGCATCTGAGACTAAATAGAGCACGGTGCCAGCCATTTCACTGGGCTCTGCATGGCGTTTCATCGGGATCTGTGCGATGGCTGACTGATAGATCCTATCATCGGTAAACAGTGCGCCGGCAAACTGGGTTTTGGTAAAACCCGGGAGTAGAGCATTGACGCGAATACCCAGACCGCCACATTCTTTGGCAAATGACTTGGTCATATTCACTACCGCAGCTTTGGTGATCGAATAAATACCCTGCATCGCACCGGGCTGCAGTGCATTAATCGAGGCAGTATTAACAATCGAACCGCCACCACTGTCGCGCATCAGCTTTCCCGCTTCGATAGACATAAAGAAATAGCCGCGAATATTCACATCAACGGTCTTGGTATAAGCGCCGAGATCAGTGTCGAGAATATGTCCAAAGTAGGGGTTGGTCGCCGCGTTATTCACCAGAATATCGAGCTTGCCGAACTGACTTTTGATGGTCGCGAAGGCCTCTTCAATCTGTTCCATACTGCCCACATGACAGGCCAATGCTTCGGCACTGCCGCCGTCAGCAATAATCTGATCAGCCACCGTTTGGCAGCCGTCCAGTTTGCGACTGGAGACAATTACATGAGCACCTTGTTCGGCCAGGAGTTTGGCAATTGCTTCACCAATACCGCGGCTGGCGCCGGTGACTAGTGCGACTTTGCCACTGAGATTAAATAGATTTGTAGCCATTTTTAATTCCTAAGTAGTTATTATAAATAGATTTTTTTGGGACAAAATATACGTACAAAAAGTGCAGTTATAAAAAATTGCTTAGACGCTCAGAGATCAGGCTATCCGCTTCTGCCATGATGCGATCGATCAATTCCTGCACTGTCGGCTTGTCATAGATTAAGCCGGCGACCATACCGCAAGACCAAGCGCCCACATCCATGTCACCGTTCTGCATAACCTTTGGATACACACCTGCAACTTCTGGCGCTATATCGGCAAATTTAATATCACTGCCAAGAGCGGCTTCTTTTTCCAGTAGACGTTCAACGCCTGGGTTGTTCAGCACTCGCTCAGTATTGCGCAAGGGTCGCATAACCAGGCGCGTGTCCAACTCACTGGCCGCCAAAATAGCCTGCTTGACATTTTCGTGTACCGGAGCTTCGTCAGTGACAATAAAGCGCGTACCCATGTTCATGCCTTCTGCACCCATGGCCAGCGCAGCGACCAGACTGCGACCATCGGCCATACCACCGGACGCGACAAAGGGAATCGTCAGTTCATCAGCAGCACGGGGCAGCAGAATAAAGTTTGGTATATCGTCTTCTCCGGGGTGCCCACCGCACTCGAAACCGTCTACAGAGACTGCATCGCAACCGATCGCCTGTGCTTTAAGGGCGTGGCGCACAGAGGTGCATTTGTGGATTACTTTGATATTGTTTTCTTTGAGGATTGGCAGCCACTGGGCAGGGTTGTTACCGGCAGTCTCTACAACTTTGACGCCGCCTTTAATAATAGCTTGAATCAAACCCGGGTAATCCGGAGGGGTCACCGAAGGCAAAAAAGTCAGATTGACGCCAAATGGCTTGTCGGTCATAGCGCGACAGCGCGCAATCTCATTGGCGAGCTTTTCCGGCGTACCCAGGGTCAGGCCTGTGATAATACCGAGACCACCGGCATTGGAGACAGCTGCGGCCAGTTCAGCTAAACCCACATGATGCATGCCGCCCTGAATAATCGGATGTTCGATGCCGAGCATCTCGGTGATTTTTGTTTTCATGGTACTTTGCCTTTATGGATTGTTGAGATAGCTCAAATGCCCGCTGATGGACAAAGATGGCTAGCGTTCTTGACTAGTCATGATCCTAATCGAATCCACTATATTAATTGGCACAATATCGGTCAATACTGCTGCCACTATATCGAATATCGCGCGATAGGCCTTTCGATTGATTAAGCAGGTCCTTGTTGGCGTCGGCGAATACCTTGAATGACCAGTAAAAATAAGATCGAGATAGCCGCCGCGCTCAGAGCCAATGACCGCCAATTATTATGCAGAAGTTTTTTAATTGAATTACTTCTGGTTTGGATCATATAGTCAAAACCTGGGGCCGGAGGGATTACGCCAAACTCCCGTTCATAGTTGCTGTAGTCTTCCATCAATAGGTCAAATTGCTCTGGTTGAAGCGCGCGTAAATCCTTACTCTCGCCGGGATCCTCTGCTAAATTGTAGAGCCGCCAGATATTGTCGCCGTGGGGGGGTGTATTGCGGCTGAGTTTGTAATCGCCTTTGATCAGGGCAGAGTTTCCAGATACCTCTATTCCTATGGCTTCATCGTCGGCATAAATCACACTGGCGGAGCCTTCAAGTAGTGGCATCATGCTGCGCCCGGTAATGGCGACGCCCTGGTGCTGGTCTCTAACGTCGAGATAGTCCAATACAGTAGGTGTTATATCAGTCACCATCGCTATTGCCGGCTGCCAGTTTTGGCTCTCTATAGTAGGTCCAGCGATAATCAGGGGCACCCGAATACCGCCCTCAGCAACATAAAACTTAAACATATTAAGTGGTGAGGCACTGGCATTGGCCCACTCTGGCCCTATAGCCACCATGCTGCCTTTTTCTCCGAGATTATCCAGTTGGTAGTCGTAGCCATTGAGACTCATCCAAGTTCCCATGCCGCTGATTTCAATAGGGTTAGTCGGCTCAGGACCATTGTCAGAGGTCACTATAAACAAGGTGTTGTCGAGCTCACCGCGGGCATCCAGATACTCGACAAAGCGTCCGATATGGCTATCCATAGACTCGAGCATCGCAGCTTGAACCTGCATGGATCGAGCATAGAGCGCGCGCTCTTCCGCGGGCAAATTGCTCCAGTCTCGACTACCGGCAGGCATCTTGGCCAGAGGCGTATGCGGGGCAATCAAGCCCAGGGCAATAGCCCGCTGATGACGTGCCTGACGCAGCCTGTGCCAGCCCTGATCGTAAACCCCGTTGTAGCTGTCGGTAATCTCTCGCGGTGCCTGCACAGGTATATGAATTGCCTGAAACGCTAGGTAGGAAAAAAAAGGCTGACGTCGATCAGACTGATTATTGGCGTCCAGATAGCGGATCATTCGATCGACAATAAATTTAGATGAGTAAAAATCTTCAGGCAGATCCGCCGGTCTGCCATCTTCATACCAGGGGGCAAAGTCGTAATAGCCCATATAGGGTTTTTGCTCCCAGTTATCGGCACCTGAAGCATCGAGAGCAAAGGATCGATCAAAGCCATGGCTATTGGGCAGGTCTTTTTTACCGCTACCTAGATGCCATTTGCCGGTCATATAGGTGCCGTAGCCAGCGGTTTTAAGTCGCTCTGCCAGTGTTCTCACCCCGGGTTCCAAAAACATCGAATAGCCTGGCTGGCCAACTTGGTTATGCGTCAGCACCTCGGGAATTGTTGCAATGCCAGTGCGGTGATTATCAATGCCTGTGAGTAGCATGGCTCGAGAGGGCGCACAGAGCGGAGAGGTATGGTAGTTACTAAATTTGATGCCGCGATCGGCCAGGGTCTGAATGGCTGGCATTCTAGCTTCGCCGCCAAAGGGGGCAAAATCCGTTAGGCCGGCATCGTCCACCAGAATTATCACCACATTGGGGCGCTTGTCATTGCTAGTGCCACTGGGCTGCTCATTTGAACTAACAGGCAGAGCTAGCGCGACTGCGAGAAAAGCCACAGAGGCCATTATGCGCTGACCCGACCTGAGCGAGAACGACTTGATTAGTAAGACCATAGATCGCTATTTTCCGATTAGTATTTCGTTATCTTTTGGTCTTTTCAGGCTATTTGAAAAAGCCGCACATGTCTAATGCAGTGGATTTATTTAATGCCCTTGGTCTAGGGGTATGCATTGGCATATGATATGTCAATAATAAAAAAACTGTTAAGGAAAAGTTCAGTGATTGAGTTAAGTAAAGCGGGAACAATCTATACGGTCACCATGGATAATGGTGAAAATATGATTTGCTTAGACTGGCAACAGAGAATGCTGGAAATTCTTGATCAGTTGGAAGACAACCCTGTTGCCGGGACCGCAATGGTCTTGATCGGTGTGGGGAAGTTTTTCAGTAATGGCCTCAATCTCAACGAGTTAAACAAGCTTGATGGCGCGGGTTGGACTCTATTCGCCAGGCAGATGAATGAAATTCACCGGCGCATGCTGATGTTACCCTTTCCCACTGTCGCCGCAGTGAATGGCCATGCCTTTGCCGGCGGAGCCTTTATGGCGCTATCCTGTGACTACCGAATTATGCGCGAAGACCGCGGTTGGATCTGTATCTCCGAAGTTGATGCAGGGGTGCCGCTGCCCCAGGGTATGATGGAATTTCTGCGCCTTAGATTGCCCGCAGCTACAGTCCGAGACGCGGTACTGACAGGCAGACGTTATGATGCCGACGATGCCATGGCTGCAGGATTTTCCGATGGTAAGGCTGCGGCAGAATTATTGCGCGGCATGGCTACAGAGTTGGCTCGGGATCTTGCCTGCAAGGAACCGAGTATTTTTAAAGCCATAAAGCAGGCTTATTATGCGCCTATAGTCAAAGGCTTAGCCTAGGCCGAGATAAGTGCAAGTAGTCTGCTATCAGAATATGAAAGAAAGCTCTGAAGCCTCGACGCTGTAAACTTTAAGCTTACTTTTTTCCCATTTTGCGCGCCATAACCTGTTGCAGAATCTCCATCGGGTCTTTATCAAAATCGCTGGCGTCGTGGCGCTCCGCGAGCTGGTGATGTTCCGCCCCCCAAACTCGATTGACGCGCTGGCCGCGTTTTACTGCCGGGCGCTGTTGGATATCCTCAGTCCAGCGGATCACATTTTTGTAACTTGTGACATCGAGAAACTCAGCCGCTTCGTAGAGCTTGCCCATCACCAGGGCGCCATACCACGCCATATTGGCCATGTCGGCAATGCTGTACTGGTCACCACAGAGATAGCGGTTGTCAGTTAGATGTTTATCGAGCAGGTCGAGCTGGCGTTTCACTTCCATGGTGTAGCGGTCAATAGGGTACTCGAGCTTTTCTGGTGCATAGGCATAGAAGTGACCAAAGCCGCCACCAAGAAAGGGCACACTGCCGATATTCCAAAATAACCAGTTGAGACATTGAGTGCGCTGAGCTGGTGATTTGGGAATGAACGCAGCAAATTTTTCTGCGAGGTAGAGCATGATCGCACCAGACTCAAACACTCTAGTCGGCTCGGTAGTACTGTGATCCATCAACGCTGGAATTTTAGAGTTGGGATTGGCCTCGACAAAGCCGCTGCTAAATTGCTCGCCCTCTTGAATATTGATTAGCCAGGCATCGTATTCGGCCTCTTTAATGCCGAGTTCAAGAAGCTCCTCTAATAGCACCGTGACTTTTACGCCATTGGGGGTTCCCAGGGAGTAGAGTTGCAATGGGTGCTTGCCCACAGGTAGCGCCTGCCTATGGGTCGCGCCTGCTATGGGTCGGTTGATGGCGGCAAACTTGCCACCAACATCTTTGTCCCAGGCCCAGACTTTCGCGGGTACATAGACTGTGGTTTCACTCATAGTGATTCTCTTGTGGTTTTTTATACTGGCATTTGAGCTGACAGGCCCCATTTAGGCTTTTATATTGGCACGGTTTAGGTCATTATAAAACTCAAATATTGAATGCTTAGCATTAAAAAGAAATCCCTCCTTGGGGCGAAAAAGATGTTGTGGCATTATAAGTGTCATAATTATGGGTTGGGATGAGAACCTCAGGGATCGGCGCCACTGTCATCTCGGAGCAATGTGAGCGATCTGAGAAGCTCCTAGAAGAGACCCCGGGTCGCTGCGCTCCCTGGTGATAAGAGCACTATATTGTGCTGATGTCGACTGAGCGTTGAAGCGGCTTAAAAGCGCCGTTTAAAATACTAAAAAACTGTCGTTTTTATCCTTACACGACAAATAATAAGAATCATATTCTCTGGATTAGATGTTTATGTCGCAGGTCAATTCGTTAAACGAAAGCAAATTACTCGCCTACCTGGAAGCTAATGTCGACGGCTTTTTAGGTCCCATTAGGCTGACCAAATTTGCTGGCGGTCAGTCCAATCCGACCTTTAAAATCGATGCCGCTTCCGGCAGCTACGTGCTGCGTCGTCAGCCCGCGGGTGAGTTGCTTAAGTCAGCTCATGCTGTAGACCGTGAATACCTTGTTGTAAAAGCGTTAGCGGATACCGATGTGCCGGTGGCCAGAGCCTACCACCTCTGTGAAGATCGCGAGGTTATTGGCTCGATGTTTTATATTATGGAGTTCTGTGAGGGAAATATTCACTGGCGTCCTGAGCTCGATGAAGTTGAAAGTCCCGCGCAGCGCGGGCAGATGTACGACGAAATGGTCAAGGTACTCGCCGCTATTCACTCGGTGGATATAGACCGGGCAGGTCTGACTGATTACGGCCGCCCAGGCAACTATTTTCAACGTCAGCTTGATCGCTGGAGCGCCCAATACCGCGCCTCAGAGCTAGAAACTATCGATGAGATGGAGCGTTTGATTGTCTGGCTGAGAGACAATATGCCCGCGGACGATGGCAAGGTGTCTCTAGTTCATGGGGATTACCGCCTGGATAACCTGATGTATGCCAAGGACAATTCCCATGTTATCGCTGTACTTGACTGGGAACTCTCAACATTGGGCCATCCCTATGCGGATCTCGCCTATCTAATTATGGGGATGAAACTGCCGGCATCGCAAAATAAAGATATGGTTGGTGGGCTCGGTGCGATTGACTGGGCCAGTCAGGGCATACCCAGCGAAGAACAAATCGTTGCCCGTTACTGCGAGCTGACCAATATAGACAAAATTGAAAACTGGAATTTTTGCATGGCCTTCAGCTTTTTCCGCTTAGCCGCTATCTGTCAGGGTGTGGCGAAGCGGGCAGTGGATGGCAATGCCTCCAATGCC
>Ga0209532_1002287_pt1 | contig 13783 bp, 15 predicted proteins | sample COG_02_FD_184746 | JGI IMG/M metagenome (GOLD analysis project Ga0209532, IMG submission 184746) | Pelagic Microbial community sample from North Sea - COGITO 998_met_02 (SPAdes) (version 2) | ecosystem: Environmental > Aquatic > Marine > Neritic zone/Coastal water | place: Helgoland, sampling... | reverse complement strand
CAGCATCATTCAAACCAATACGGTTATAGAAAATGCTTCTTTAGATAATGCTATGATTGGAAATAATGCTCATTTTAATGGCGATTTTACCAATGTAAGTATTGGAGATTACTCTCAATTAAAATAAAAGTGCCTATTTTGGCATCATACAGCATCACTACTGCAAGGGTGTATTTCGCATCAAAAACCCCAAATAAGCCTATATAACGTGGGACAAAGCAAAACCCAATAAGACACAACCAACCAAAATAAATCTTATTATCTGTGGACTAATAAAGGTAAATAGTATATCTTTGATGTATGGCTTTGACCTTTTACACACAATCCAAAAAAGACTATTCACCTATATGGGTACGTTATAGGCAACATTCTATTGATGCCAAAGCAAGGACATTGCTATCTGTTGAAACGGGCAGACTTAAACACAACAAAATTTTAAAGCACAAAATGACCGCTTCAAGTGATGCACATCAAAAGATGCTTATAAGCCATAAGAACAATGCACTTGATAGTGTTAAGCAACAGATAGAACTACTTGAAATAAAGATATTAGATAGCTTAAACAACAGAAAAGAAACCGATGTAGTCAATTCTAAATGGCTAACCAGAGCCGTGCAACCTAGACTTGCAGATAAGACATTCATTGAAAACTTTGAAGAATATATCAATATCAAAACAAAGGGCAAATCAAAACACACGGTTTTAAACTTGCAAACTTGTATATCTGCATTTGAAGAATTTCAAGCAGATACAAATACCACTTACTACCTTACAAATATTGACAAAGAATTTAAGATAGCATTTATTGACTGGTGTGATGCTAAAGGATATGCAGTATCTACACTAAAGCTATTCTTGACTAAAATTAAAGGTGTGTGCTATCACTTTGAACTTGAGGGCGAAAAGATAAACCCTTATGTAAGGGTACTTACCAAAGACATAGTCGATAAAAAGAAAATTGAAATTTTCCTAACCATTCAAGAAATTGAAAGCATTAAGAAATTGAAACTTGAAGATAAACATCTAGACAATGCACGTGACTGGCTTGTGTTGTCATTTTATCTAGGTCAAAGATATAGTGACTATATAGGGTTGACTAAAAAGAATATTCACAATGACGGCACAATAAGGTTAACCCAGCAAAAAACTGGTGCAAAAGTCACAATAGCCATAACACCAAGTGAACAAGCTATAATTGACAAATACAATGGGGGGTTTCCAAAGCCTATAAGAAATTCATTGCTTAACCAAAGGTTTAAAAAAATATGCAGAATTGCTGGTATCGATGAAATGACACCAACTATGCAGACCAAAGGACGTAAAAACGGCAATAAGTCAATGGTAACAGAAAAGCCAAAATATGAATTGGTTTCTACACACGTTGGACGTAGGTCATTTGTTACCCATTTCTATGGTAAAATGAAAATTTCAGATATAATGCAACAGACTGGTCATAAAACACAAAAGGTATTCTTTGAGTATCTTAATGAGGGTCGTGAAATTGATGTTGAAAAGGTAAGAGAAAGTAAAACGAATGCGTCATAAGGTTGTGGGCATAAGGATCTGAATAAGATATTTGCCCCCAACCGAATAAATTTAAAAAAATAAAAATTTTGAAGCAAAAAAGGTAAGTGTTTGACACATAGGTATTAAGGTCAAATAGTTTTACACAAAATTGTTAACAAGTTGATAAACAAGTGGTTGTGTGAATTAATGTGAATAACTACAGCTAACTTTTTTTGTTGTAATAGGTCACAACAGATTATATTGCAACATATAAAATAAATAAAGAAGGGCATAACGCAAGACCCTAAAGAATTTTGTTACACCCATAGTTTAAGTATAATCTTGGCGATTTCCTTAACTACAAATGTAATGATTTTTTTGAAGTACAGTATTGCACTAAAATTAATTGTTATGAATACAACACAAACAAAGGACAGCAAGACTGTCACACAACACCCAACCTTTTTAAATAGACGTGAAGTTGCAGAATTACTGCGATGTAGTCTTGGAACTATTGACAACCTTGTATCACAAGGTAAACTTAACCCACTTGGTTACAATCGGATTGTACTTTTCAACAAGCAAGAAGTTATTGACGGCTTAATTTCACGTAAATAAAAAAGCCCTTATACCGAAGATGTATAAAGGCTTTATATTTAAAACAGAACAAGTCAAATATACGCATTTTCTTCGGTTTTTAGGCATTTTCTTATGAAGAAAAAGTTGAGAAATTCAAGCAAAAAAGTATCTAAAAATACCAGTAGCATTAAATGTGAATACCCTATTTATTGCATTGGTAAGAATTACTTTTTACAAGAAAAAGACGGCACGTTGTTCAGTACAACACTTGCTATCTTAAAAGACCGATACGGTAGTGACATTAAAAAAAACATAACCTATTTACTGGGTTTTGTAAATGAGCCGTCACACACCGATTACCAACAGATATACAACGATAAGTACAATACTTATAAAAAGATGCTGTATACACCCTTAAAAGGCGAATGGGGGACGATTGAAAGTCTGCTGAAGCACATATTTCAAGACCAATACCAAATGGGGTTAGAATACTTTTGGAACTTGTACCTACACCCAAAGCAGAAACTACCTTTTTTGGGTATTGTATCTGAAGCCAAAGGAACTGGAAAATCTACTTTTTTATATTTTCTGCAAATCTTGTTTGCTGGTAATTGTTCAATAGTATCTGCACACGACTTTACAAGCAATTTCACATCTTCTTATGCATCTTCATTGGTGTGTACAAGTGATGAACATTGTGAAGTAAAATCACGAACAGCTATTGCACAGAAAATGAAAACCCTTATAACTGAAAGTAAAATACGACTTGAAGCAAAAGGGCAAGATGCCATAACTATTGACTGGCACGGCAAATTTGTCTTTGCATCTAATAATGCAGATAAATTGACTTTTATTGAAGATGAAAATACACGATACTGGATAATTGAAATATTACAGCTAAAGACAAAATCAAATGACTTTATGTTTAAAGCTGAAGCAGAAATACCAGCATTCTTGTTCTATCTAAAAAATGAATTTAAAGCAAGACCAAGACGTGACAGACTTTATTTTCTGCCAAGTGAATTTCAAACAGATGCATCAAGAAATGTACAAGCCAATTCAAAAAGCACTATGTATGGTCAAATTGAAGAAGCAATGATAACTTACTTTGAAGATAATGACAAAGCTGAAGCATACGCAAGACCAAAAGAACTGGCAATGCTTATGGGTTTACATATAAAAGAAGAAGTTTACATAAGACGTGTATTGAAAAAGGAATTTAAACTTTTGCCAACAACACAAGGTATAAGGTACACCAATGTACTGCACGATAAAAACTGTAATGGTAAGCCTTTTGTATTTAAACGTGAAGACTTTATCAAAGACGAACTTGTTGCATCTGAAGATGACCAAATACCATTCTAAACGGCTGGGGGCATAAGGATCTGAATAAGATATTTGCCCCCACCTTGAATGTTAAGAAAACAAGAATGTTAATTTTTTTATTCATTTTTTAACGCATTTTTTAACATAGGTAAAACCAACAATAGTAAGGCTTTACGTGTATTTGTTAATTTGTTAATTTTTTTTAATAGTCATTATATAGTATGTGTATATAGTATATATATATAATGATATAGCACTAAATTTTTTAACTTTTTAACAAAAGTGATGTAAGACCAACAATAGCAAGGGTTTCGGCTGTTAAAAAACGTGTTAATTTTTTAAATCAAATATTTACAATGAAACTAAACATATATAAAAATAGACTACAAAAAGAACATTTCACTACACTAACTATAGATGAAATATTCAAATTAATAAGAACAACAAAAAGTGATATACCAAAGAATGAAAGACTTGGTGTTGTGTATGCATCTACATCAACAAAAGGTAGAAAGCACGAACACATTGAAAGTTATACTGGTATGGCATTCATTGATGTGGACGACTGCAAAAAACCAAAGTTGGTTAAATTGCTATTTCAAGAACTTGATTGCACCATTGCTTGTTGGTATTCTTCAAGTGGTAATGTACACGCATTAATTAAGATACCAGTATGCAAATCAAAAGACGAATTCAAAAGAAGATACAGCCTATTGGTAAAAGACCTAAAAGAAGAAATTGATGACTGGGGGCATATTGACGAAATTACCAGCAACCCTACACAACTTGCATTCATATCAAGTGATGCAGAAATATATATTAATGAAGCACCAGTATCTTATGAGGGTATCTATTTACCTACACCACCACAAATAGTAAGAAAAGCAAAACTATTTAACACAAGTGATAAAACAACCAACTATTGCCTTGACAAAGCACAGCAATGGTTTAATGGAATTAATACGAATGGCTACCCACAAGTATTAAAATATTCTTACACAATGGGGGGTTATTGTGCTACTGGTAAAATTGATGAAGCTGTTGCGAAAGAAACCTTACAACAATTAATTATAAGCAACCAATACTTAAATTCAAAAAATTCAAGTGGTACTATAAGCACATACATTTCGGGTGCAATGGCATCTTTTGAAAAGGGTCTGGATATGCCCCTTGAATGGAATTGATGACCATACTATTAATTAATCAATCTTTAATCAATTTGATATGATGCCCTTGTAGTTAAGTCTGCAAGGGTATTTTTTTATATAAAAAACCCCTACTAAATTAATAGTAAGGGTTGTAGGGAGTTATTAAGATTTTCTTATATCCAAAACTGCCACCATTTTTTTATTCTCTAACTGTCTTTTTTACTTTATGTTAAATAAGAAGTTATTCTTTACAAGTATCAGCAGATATTTCACCATTATTAATCTTGTCCAATTCTAATAATGTATTCATCAAATAAGAACTACCATCTTCATCCATATTTGTTTTTACTATCATAGATTTATAGTTTCTCTTATTAGTATATTTAATTGCTTTTAGTTTATTGTTTTTAAATAAATCTTCTTTATTTTTTAGACTAAAATAATTTTTCCCCTTACAATCAAAATCTTTCCAATTTACTAATTGAGTTTTCTCACCATTTTCAAAAATAATATCTAATGTACTTCCTTCATCAACACAACCACCCATTCCTACAACCTTCAAATACAATGTGGCTGGTAATATTTTTCCATTTTCTTCATTTAAAAATAAAATAAATATCATCCCTTGTGTTTTCATATCTCCTCCATCTTCATATAATAAAACTGTTTCAGTAGTACCAAAAGATGTTTTGTCAGTAAATTCATCAACAGTTTTACAAACTAATTTTGATGTAATATTTTCATTTTCAGTTTGACTGTATGTTGTAAAACTGATTAATATAATTAGTAATAATAGTAGTTTTTTCATAATATAAATTGTTTAATGTTCAAACAAATATAATAAAAAAGGATAAAGCGGTATGATACAACCTTGATACATAAAACCCCTACTAAATTAATAGTAAGGGCAACTGCTATTGGGAGTTATTAAAATCTTTATTTTTTCTTTATCACTATTCTTGTAAGCCCATCACAATCAACATTTGCTGAAGCTGTGAATAAACTTTTTTGAACCACACCAAAAGCGTTTTTTGCATTCAATATGGCTGTTATTTTTATTGTTGCAGATGTATCTGTTACTACTGTAAAATCTTCAATTACCCCTTTAGTTGTTGCACCATCATATTTTGCATATTGTAATGCTTGTTTTGATAATGATTGAGCTATCATAGCTTTATTCCAACTACCATTGTCTTTTAAATAACAATCATTTGTATCGCTAAACGCAGTATAGATTACACCAGCAACAAATATTAAAAACAGATACTTTATAAATTTCCACATAGAGCAAATATAAATTAATTGCATTACAAAACGCAAAAAAATGTGTTTCAATACGTTATTAAAATGTATGAAAGTTAAGAAGCCAATTAAAGACCAACAGATAGTTGTAAGAATAACCAACTATGAAAGCCTTACCCTAAAATTAGAAAGTGCTAAAAAGAACACACCAGTATCAAAGCTGGTAAGAAATAAACTATTTGACTATGAAGAAAACTAAAAGAATACACTACATCACAAATGCAGTAGGAACACAAGATAAAACTTTTGACACTTATGCAGATGCAAAAGAATATGCACTATCAAGGCGAACACTTTTAAGTAAAGCTGTAGATAAATACAAGGTAATGGCACAACTGGTTAAGCGGTTATATAATGCCAAGTGAAATTTACCATACAACCAATTTCGGGTATAGTACTGAAAGCGGTTTTGGTTCTATATATCACGAACACAACAATAAATCTTAAAGGGTTTGCCCCAAAACATCTTAATATGATCTTGGGGCAAAACCAAAACATTAAACCGAAAACAAATGAAATTCACACCAAAGAAAATTGAAGTTAACCACGTAGCACACACACAAGCTGTAAAAGATGCTGAAGAAAAAATCAACAACTTTAAAGAAGCACTTGACTGGGTATATAGTAATAATGTAAGTGAAGCCAACCTTGATGATATGGCATTCAATGAAGATATGCTAACCGAATACAAGCGATGCTTTATGTTACAAAATAGTAATGTAGTGAAGCTGGATATATCTTTTGAAAAATTGATTGACCTATTAGATGTAGACTTGCAAGTATTAAAAGAATATCAATACAAGCACGATGACAACAAAAGTGAATTAATACAAGTGGACAATGAAACTGTTGCTACCAAAATTGACATTAATGACTACACAATCTGGACACGCAATGAAGCTGAAAATAAAAGACTTGAAGTAGCAAATGAATTAATTGACGTACTTGACAAAGTAGGTAGTTTCTCAAAGGTGTACCCACTTACCATAACACAAGGTATAAGCAACTTTTTACTTTTTGATACTGCAAAGCACCAGTACAAAGTAAACCGTACTATAATACCACAACACATATAAGGTAATTGGGCAAAGTAGTGAAACCCACCCAAGTAGCGAAATGCCCTTTTGCTTTGTATAAAAAATTTCTGTCTAATGTTTGTTTTCAAGTTAAGGGGGGTGTGTGTTTTTACTTTTCCAGCACCCCTTTTAATTTTGAAACCTTTACAGCTTTGCTTTATGCACTATTAAAATAATATAAAAATACTATAAGATGCCATTTGAAAAAGGACACAACCAAAGTACTGGCAGACCAAAAGGCAGTACAAATTTAGTAAGCAAAGAAATACGTGAAGTATCTGCATTGCTATTACAAGGGCAACTTGAAGCCTTACAAGACAAACTACCAACCTTAAAAGATAGTGACTACATCAAAGCCATAGGGTTACTGATGAAGCACGTACTACCAGCACAAAAGCAAATTGAAGTTGATACCATACAGCACCCTACTGAATTTCAGATTGAAGTGATTGATAAACTGGCAGATGTTAGCAATGAAGACCTTGACAAATCTATTGACCAATGGGTAGATAACCAACGCAACAAATAATGTACAAAGTAGACAACCCAAAACAAGCTATTACAGAAAGTTTTGATAAACTGGTTTGGTATAAAAATTATATATTTTTCAATGGTCGTGTTATCGTGACTTTTAAGTAGTTTTGTGTAGTTGGGCAAATGCTTTGAAAATAGCCAAATCAAAAGTTATGGACTAAAAGGGGGCTAATTTAACTAATTTTATATTTGTATAACCCTTGCAAAGTACTATAAACAAAAGGTTTGTGATGTATTTGTAAGTATTGGAGATTACTCTCAATTAAAATAAAAGTACCTATTTAGGCATCATACAGCATCACTACTGCAAGGGTGTATTTCGCATCAAAAACCCCAAATAAGCCTATATAACGTGGGACAAAGCAAAACCCAATAAGACACAACCAACCAAAATAAACAGTATTTATTGTGGACTAATTAAGGTAAATTATATATCTTTGGGGTATGGCTTTGACTTTTTACACACAATCAAAAAAAGACTATTCCCCTATATGGGTACGTTATAGGCAACATTCTATTGATGCCAAAGCAAGAACATTGCTATCTGTTGAAACTGGCAGACTTAAACACAACAAGATATTAAAGCACAAAATGACTGCATCAAGTGATGCACATCAAAAGAAACTTATAAGCCAAAAGAATAAAGCACTTGATAGTGTTAAACAACAGATAGAACTACTTGAAATAAAGATATTAGATAGCTTAAACAACAGAAAAGAAACCGATGTAGTCAATTCTAAATGGCTAACCAGAGCCGTGCAACCAAGACTTGCAGATAAGACATTCATTGAAAACTTTGAAGAATATATCAATATCAAAATAAAGGGCAAATCAAAGCACACAGTTTTAAACTTGCAAACTTGCATATCTGCATTTGAAGAATTTCAAGCAGATACAAATACCACTTACTACCTTACAAATATTGACAAAGAATTTAAGATAGCATTCATTGACTGGTGTGATGCTAAAGGATATGCAGTATCTACACTAAAGCTATTCTTGACTAAAATTAAAGGTGTTTGCTATCACTTTGAACTGGAGGGCGAAAAGATAAACCCTTATGTAAGGGTACTTACCAAAGACATAGTTGATAAAAAGAAAATTGAAATTTTTCTAACCATTCAAGAAGTTGAAAGCATTAAGAAATTGAAACTTGAAGATAAACATCTTGATAATGCACGTGACTGGCTTGTGTTGTCATTTTATCTTGGTCAAAGATATAGTGACTATATAGGGTTGACTAAAAAGAATATTCACAATGACGGCACAATAAGGTTAACCCAGCAAAAAACTGGTGCAAAAGTCACAATAGCCATAACACCAAGTGAACAAGCTATAATTGACAAATACAATGGGGGGTTTCCAAAGCCTATAAGAAATTCATTGCTTAACCAAAGGTTTAAAAAAATATGCAGAATTGCTGGTATCGATGAAATGACACCAACTATGCAGACCAAAGGACGTAAAAACGGCAATAAGTCAATGGTAACAGAAAAGCCAAAATATGAATTGGTTTCTACACACATTGGACGTAGGTCATTTGTAACCCATTTCTATGGCAAAATGAAAATTTCAGATATAATGGGACAGACTGGTCATAAAACACAAAAGGTATTCTTTGAGTATCTTAATGAGGGTCGTGAAATTGATGTTGAAAAGGTAAGAGAAAGCAAAACGAATGCATCATAATGTTGTGGGCATAAGGATCTGAATAAGATATTTGCCCCCAACCGAATAAATTTAAAAAAAAATAAAAATATTTTAAATTTTGAAGTGAAAAAGGTAAGTGTTTGACACATAAGCATTAAGGTCAAATAGTTATACACATTAATGTTAATAACTGACAATCAAGTGCTTATGTAAATAATTTATGTGAATAGATGTGAATAACTCCAGCTAACTTTTTTGTCCTAATAGTTCACAACATACTATATTGCAACATATAAAATAAATAAAGAAGGGCATAACGCAAGACCCTAAAGAATTTTGTTACACCCATAGTTAGAAAAATTTGAATGGTCTTTCTAATTACAAATGTAATGAATTTTTTAAAGCACTTAAATCAATTCATTATGAATACAACACACACAAAGGACAGCAAGACTGTCACACAACACCCAACCTTTTTAAATAGACGTGAAGTTGCAGACTTACTGCGATGTAGTCTTGGAACTATTGACAACCTTGTATCACAAGGTAAACTTAACCCACTTGGTTACAATCGGATTGTACTTTTCAACAAGCAAGAAGTTATTGACGGCTTAATTTCACGCAAATAAAAAAGCCTCTATAACGTAGATGTATAAAGGCTTTAACTATTAAGACAGAACAAGCCAAAGATACAATTTTTCTATGTTATAGGCAATATTTCTATGTCTATAAAACTACATAATTCAGACAGCAAGGCTGTTGTGGATTTACACAAACAACCACATCTAAACCTAGAACTTTATAGGATTAGACCAACCGACATTTACGATGATCCAGTTAGGATGCTAGCCCAAAATATAGATGGTAAACTTTACACCATTGGTACACTTGGAAACATATCTATGATAATTGGTAAAGCGAAAGCAAAAAAGTCTTTTTTGATTAATATGATGATAACCACCGCATTAAATGATGGGGTTTCTTTTGGGCAGCTTCAATGTATAGCGCCTAGAGAAAAAAGAAAAGTACTTTATATAGATACCGAACAATCAAAGGATATGGTATGGCGTGCTGTTAATAGAATTAAACGCCAAATAGATGCAAAGGATTTAAACCTTGAAACACTTTCATTAAGAAGTATAACCCCAGCACAAAGACTTGAAGTGGTTGAACTGGCTATTAAGCAATCTGAAGATGTTGGACTTGTTATAATTGATGGTATAAGTGATTTGGTTTCTTCAATAAATGATGAAGAACAATCAACCAACGTATCAACTATTTTAATGCGTTTATCTGAAGTGTATAATGTACATATAATGGTTGTGCTACATATGAATAAAGGTGCTAATAACGATGCTAGAGGGCATCTAGGAACTTATTTTCAGAATAAGGCAGAGACCACCCTTTCAGTCGAAGTTGACACCAAAGATGAAGCCGTATCAAACGTAGTTGCAAGGTTTTCACGTGACCAAAGCATAAGACCGTTTAGCATAAGAATTAGTGAAGATGGTCTGCCTACTATAGATGGTGACTTTAAAGCCAGTACAAGTGCTAAAAAGAGTAAAAAAACCGACATAAGCGATACGGTACTTTATGAGATTTTAGAAATGTGTTTTAGTGAAAAAGATGCTATGAGTTATGAGCCATTAATTGAAACTATACAATTTTGTTATGAAACTTTTTTGGGTATTAATTTGGGTATTTCATCTGCTAAAACTTTAAAGAGAAAAGGGGTTGATTTGGGCTTTATTGGTCAAAACAACCTAAAAGCCCCAACCCAATATTTCTTAACCCCAATAAAACCAATAGGTTAACTAGGTTAAACCACTAGACTAACCCACCCAAACAAGGGGTAGGTTGGACGGGTTACCCCCCTATATAAAGGGGGTAACCTAACCTAGCTAAATAACCTTATAAAAAGTAAAAAAATGACAGTAAATATATATGAAAACAAGCACGCAAAAGTGTTTAATAATACTATGGAATTGACCACAGTATTCAATACAATAAAAACCAATAAACCAACAATACCAAAAAGTGAAAGACTGGGTGTTGTTTACGCTTCAAAATCATCAAAAGGTAGAAAGCACGAACACATAGAAAGTTATACTGGAATGGCATTTATAGATGTAGATGATTGCACCCATCCCAAAGAGGTTAAAAACCTATTCAAAGTAATAGATTGCACTATAGCTTGTTGGTATTCAAGTAGTGGAAATGTACACGCTTTGATTAAAATACCAATATGCACCACCAAAGACGAATTTAAAAGGCGATACACCCTATTAGCAAGCGATTTAAGACACGAAATAGGAAGTTGGGGGCATCTTGATGGAATTACCACAAACCCCACGCAATTAGCCTTTATGTCAAGCGATGCAGATATTTATATTAATGATGCACCAACTACTTATAATGGTATTTATATGCCTACTCCAAAAAAGGTAGTTAGGATGTTGAAGTTTCAAAAATATAGTGATGCTTCAACCAACTGGTGTATTGAAAAAGCACAATTATGGTTTAATGGAATTGATACAAATGGCTACCCACAAGTATTAAAATATGCACACACTATTGGGGGTTGGTCTGCAAGTGGTAAAATTCAAGAAGCTGTTGCAAAAGAAACCATACAACAATTAATAAATAGCAACCAATACTTAAATTCAAAAGATAGTAGTGGAAGTATAAATACTTACTTGACTGGTGCAATGGCATCCTTTAACAAAGGACTTGAAAACCCACTTGAATGGAACTAATAGTTAGTGCCTATTAATCAATCTTTAATCAATTTGATATGATGCCCTTGTAGTTAAGTCTGCAAGGGTATTTTTTTATATAAAAAACCCCTACTAAATTAATAGTAAGGGCAACTGCTATTGGGAGTTATTAAAATTTTTAAGGGGTACAGTTAGTAAAGATAGGGTAATATTGTTGAGCCCAAGAGGTAGCGCCCCAATTAAAGAAATAACAATCGACAACACCATCAACACTCCAAGAACTTAAATCTTGATTGTAAGAAGTAGCACCTCTAAACATCTCTCTCATACGATACACACTACTTACATCCCAATTACCGATAGGTTGGTTAAAAGTAGTGTTGTTAAGAAACATCCAATTCATTTCTATTACACTACTCACATTCCAATCTCCAATAGGTTGGTTAAAGGAAGTTGCATTTGAAAACATATACCGCATATTGGTTACATTACTCACATCCCAATTACCAATATCTTGGTTAAAAGATGTGGCTACTTGAAACATATACTGCATATTGGTTACATTACTTACATCCCAATTACCAATAGGTTGGTTGAAAGTAGAGTTAGAAAACATACCATACATATCAACTACGCTACTTACATCCCAATCTCCAATAGGTTGGTTAAAAGTAGTGTTTTCAGAAAACATATACCGCATATTGGTTACATTACTCACATCCCAATTACCAATATCTTGGTTAAAGGAAGTTGCATTTGAAAACATACCAGATAGATTAATCACACTACTCACATCCCAATTACCGATAGGTTGGTTGAAAGCACTTGTGTACCCAAACATATACTCCATAGATAACACATTACTCACATCCCAATTACCAATATCTTGGTTAAAGGAAGTTGCATATGAAAACATACCATATAGATTAGTTACACTACTCACGTCCCAAGAACTTATATCTTGGTTAAAAGTTGTAGCACCATTAAACATAACCCCCATATTAGTCACATTACTCACATCCCAATTACTTATATCTTGGTTGAAAGAAGTATTACCATTAAACAAATAACTCATATCGGTCACTCTAGTTGTAACAACATTGGTGTTGAAGCCATTTCTTAACATTTGCTCATCTACAACAGTATAAGTAACACCATTAATTACTCCAGTATCTCCTACTGAAGCAAAGTCACAAGCCTTAATAGTAACACCATTATCTGCTAAATAAACTGGATTGTCGCCAGAACAATTAATGACTGTGTTGTCTCCGTCATTATTATCTTGGTCATTATTATCTTGGTTATTACTATCCTCACCACTACACCCAACGATAAGTACTGTTAAAAATAAATAGATTAGTTTTTTCATAATGTAAATTGTTTAATGTCTAAACAAATATAATAAAAAAGATAAAGCGGTATGATACAACCTTGATACAGAAAACCCCTACTATTAATTTAGTAGGTTTTTTTTATGCAGTATTATAAAAAAGGGTGTTTAAACCGTTATTTAAATGTGAACTATTTAATAATATAAAAATACTACAAATGCCATTTGAAAAAGGACACAACCACAGTACTGGAAGACCTAAAGGAAGCACTAACAAGGTAAGCAAAGAAATACGTGAAGTATCTGCAATGCTGTTACAAGGGCAATTAGAAGCCTTACAAGATAAACTACCAACCTTAAAAGATAGTGACTACATCAAAGCCATAGGGTTATTAATGAAGCACGTGCTACCAGCACAAAAGCAAATTGAAGTTGAAACCGTAAACCACCCAACTGAATTTCAGATTGAGATTATAGATTGTATCTCACAAGTGAGTAATGATGACCTTGACAAATCCATTGACCAATGGGTAGATAACCAACGCAACAAATAATGCATATAGTAGACAACCCAAAACAAGCTATTACAGAAAGTTTTGATAAACTGGTTTGCTA
>Ga0209532_1002284_pt1 | contig 13797 bp, 10 predicted proteins | sample COG_02_FD_184746 | JGI IMG/M metagenome (GOLD analysis project Ga0209532, IMG submission 184746) | Pelagic Microbial community sample from North Sea - COGITO 998_met_02 (SPAdes) (version 2) | ecosystem: Environmental > Aquatic > Marine > Neritic zone/Coastal water | place: Helgoland, sampling... | reverse complement strand
AATTTTTTCCCAAATGTCTTTGCAATCAACCTATAGGTCAGCCGCAAAATCTTAGGGGGCAATTCATGAACATGTAGGACCACTATTTTATTGAGTAATAAGCCTAAAAAAATAAATTGAGGCATTTTCACTGTGGATATATAAACTTTTTGCGCTTTCTTTATTGTGCTATAAAATCTAACTAAGTCTCTAATTAGCAGTACTAAGTCTAAAAAATAATATAATATATTAGTTCTTTTGTAAATTTTTGAGAATTTTTTAATTTCAACTTTAAAACCAGCCTCCGATATTTTTTTTTCAAGCAAACCAGCAGTAGGTAAAATTATTTTGTCATTTTTGTTCACAAGACTCACTGCCGTGCCCCAAAAAACAACATCTGACCCATACCATTCAGAACCCTGATGTATAAATACATTCATTTCAAATTATTACCTTTACCAAATCATCAACAGTTTTATCCCAGTTCGCGGCAGATCTAAATTCACGTACTAGTTTTTCTCGTTCTTCTGAATATTCAACACGATCCATGAGCAACCACTCCCTGTAACAGACGCGTAATTGATCACTCATTCTTTTAACCATAACTTGGTGATCTACTGAGAATTCAACATCAAGTGAGTGCCCTCTAGATACAAAACTTGGTCCACTTTTAGCTACCGTAATTGTTTGCAAACCCAGTGAGAGAGCTTCAGCTACGACTAGTCCCTGCGACTCCAGGCTTGGATACAGAAAACAATCTGATTGAACGTATATAGTCTCTAAATTAGGTTGTGGTACCCATTCGACAATTTCAATCTTTGACATCAGCTCTGCACTACAAAAGCGCCTTGAATATTTATGGAACTTATTTGAACCTACAAGCTTTACTTTAAACTGGTCCTTAGCCACAAAGGCATCGTTGATGGCCTGAAAAAACAACTTTATCCCCTTCAGGTCTATTGGTCTACCTACAAAAAGCACTGTAAATCTTTTAGATTTTTCAAATCTTGGGAATTCCACTTTTGAAAGTGATGAATTAGCCAGTGGAATGGTATATATCTTAGACTTTTTAGCCAAAAATGGTGGAGCAATATCATTGTTCCAATAAAAGATAATATCTGAGGATTTAATTGCTTTCTTAAGGTTTGGATCAAAAACCCAAAACATAGTTTTAAAAAAATATTTGATCCTATCTCCTAGGATATTAACAAATGAGGAACTAAAATAACCCGGCATCAGGGGATGGTGACCTACAGGTCCCCACACTATCTTTTTTATAACTCTGTTTTTCCTAAAAAAATGTGGCGCCCAATCGGCATGAAAGTTAAAATTCCAGACTGTCAAATATTTTTTTTTGTCAGAGAAGTATCTATTTACAGCTTTAGAAACAAAGAATTGCCACAAATAATAGTAGAGTATAATCCCTCTGTTCTTTTTTTTATAAAATCTAAATAAATAGGGGATTTCGATACCCTCTATATTACACCCCAAAAAGTCTGGGTCTCGTTTTAATTTACTGACATTGTTTAATCTTGTAAAAATTACTAAGTTTTCTTGATATTTTTCAAATAGCCTCTTAGCAGTTTCATATCCGGTGCCATCTTCTGACCCTTTATTTTTTTCAATTTTATAAACGACAAATGCTAACACTTAACTGCCCTTTCCAGATGATCTTTCGTAAGTAGAATGTTTAATCACCGAAGCGTCTATCCATGCAAACTATCTTTTATTAGCTTAAGCTACACACTTCTAAGTTCAAACGTTATTACAGATCAAAATTTGTTCTACAAGCAATGCCAGTCTTTTATTTTACTTATCAAAATTTAAAACTTTACTGGAGAATTCGTGTGATATTCGTGCCACTTTTAAAAAGATTATCGCTATTTTAAATGGAGACCATCATGATTTAAAAGGTTACAACATTTCTGCCAACTGCAGTTTGGGAGCTCCTACCCAACTTTTTTAGTTTCAGTTTAATAATTTAGAAAAATAACGTTAGTTCAAAAGAGCTAACTGTTTTCCGAATTCTTGTATCCATTTATCACTTGAAAAATACTGACCCGCTTTTCCAGCCGTGTGATATTTTTTTGGTTTTTTCAATATATCTTCAACTATGTGAATAATTTCTGATGGTCTATTAACGTCTACTTTTGATCCAATCCCTAACTCCGCAGCAAAATCTAAAAAATTAGTCTCTTCCGAAAAAATTGGATATAAACCAAAAGTCATTGCTTCCATCAGAGATAAAGGCAAACCTTCACTTCTAGACAATAGCATAAAAATATTATGTTTTTGAAATAAGTTTTCTCGAGCCTCATCATAAATTGGCCCAAGAACCGATAATTTTGTAATTGAAGTATTTCCTAATTCTTCAAGTATCTTTTGCTTTGTAGAACTATGAACAATCCCAGCAAAGGTAACTTTATTGATATTTGTTTGTTTTGCTAAACATCGTAAAAATTTTAATTTACGGTCAATTCCTTTGCCATAAAAATCATCTCTTCCAAGGTATAAGAAACTTAATTGTTCGTTCCTTTCTCTATTTAGCTTTATTGTTTGACTCGGAATATAAGCTGGTAAGACTGCAATATTTTGCTTTTTAAAAATTGACTGGGGGAGTTCATGTTTTGTATGTATGAAGACTTTCGAAGCCTTTTTTAAGAGATATTTCTCTATAATTACTAAATAGATTAATCTATGCAATTTACGTAATGAGAAAAGGGCCTTGCTGTTCAAGGTTCCATGCGAGAAAACAACATATTTACGCTTCCTGAAGCGCAGAATCATCATAAATAAAGAGAGATATGGGCTCATACAGCCATTAAAAGCGTATATTGTATTCTTGTTTTCACAAGATACTATTTTTAGAAACTGCAAGATACAGCTTGGTACTCGCTTCACATATTGGTGATCCGCCGATGAACCTTTATTTTCTTTGGATAGGCCAAAGTAGCTTACGTTGTAATTATTATCTTTCAGGATTTTTAAAGTATTTATCCCAAAATTTGTGATGCCATTCGATTTATGCTTGGTAGCCGAGCCATAACCGATAAAAATGATTTTGGGGGTCATTTGTTAAAATCTTCGCTCAAATAAATAATCATAAATTTTTAATACTGCATAGTCTAAATCATATTTATTATTAACAGTTAGAGTCGGCGAGCCCAATTTGTGATTTAATTGAGAATACTCAACTAATGATCTTTCTAACACACTAAATGTGGTCTCCTGTTTCCGGCCATATATAATATTGGCGTCTGCAACGAGAATAATTGTTAAGTCAGGAGGGAATAACTTACAAAGATTTAAAAAAACTGACATTTTTTTAAATCTGTACCGACACGGATCTACAAGGACATCAGACAAAAACCGATCAAAAATTACAAGAGTTTGATTTTGTCTTTTTGTAAAATGATGGAAGTACAATAATTCTATCAGCCATAAAAAAATTTTTATCAATGACAAAAAAATCCCTCGATGAGGCTTTGAGTGCGGGTCAGTCACCACCCCGCGTTTTTCATATCTTCTATTGAAAAATAATTTTGGTTTTAAATGAATAGTTTGGGATTGTACAAATGCTTTGCTGATTTCAGAAAATATTGAATCTATGACCGTAGACTTCCCCGCCCCATCTGGTCCCAGCACAGCAATAGAAAAAAATTTTGTTCTCGCATAATATCCAAAAAATTCTTGAAAAACATGACGTAGGATTTTAACACTGTTAATTAAAATAGAGTGCGTTTTCAGCTGAAATTTTGGATTCGAATGAGGGTAATCTTTCATAATAAAATTAGGTAAGAGATGGCTTTGGATGAATTCTCTTTCCCCAGCTGTGATGTTTTGCTCTATATAATTAAAAAAGCATGCCGGCATTGTCTTGACAGCAGCATTCATCTGAGAAGATAGAATATTAATAATCCGGCCGTGAAACTGATATTGTTCTGTGTGGTCGGTCAAAACCGTTTTCATATCAAAAAAATCTACACCATAAATTGAGAACTTATGAATAAGATCCACTGAAAAAAATGAAAATTCATCATTTAACTTAAGTATCATACCAATTGAAAGACAATAACTCCGGCTATTAGTATATATGACATTTATATTAGTATCATTTGAAAAAAGCTGTTTTATTTGGCTAATATTTTTGGTTTCAACCGCTAAATCGAAATCCTTAGACTCTTGGTCATTCAAAGTTCTTTCAATATCACGCATCAAAGCATACGGGATTGAGGAGGTTCTAATGAGGTCGAAAAGATAAATCGACACATCCTGACGCTTTATTATCAAAGCTGAAATTCCAAAATAATGGTGTCGGATAAATTATTATTTCTTATGAAATTTTTTAATAAAAATGTCAGAAACTTACTTTTTTTTGTTTGTTTGTAAAATATATCAGGACCATGCCAACAATAAGAAAGTTTAACATTTCTGGCATTAGCTTTTTTTAGAAGTTCTTGTGATGTTTTAGGACTATAGTTAAAGACATGATGATGAAAGGCAGGATCATTTTTGTTTAGAATAAGTCTTATGAAGCTTTTTACAGAGAGCGAGTTGTTCACAGTTATAACAACCTTACCACCGGGCTTTAAAAAATCTTTTGTATCAGAAAGAAGTTTGATTGGATTAGTTAAATAATTGAACATGTTACCAAAAAAAACTACGTCAAACTTCTGATTCTTTAGTTCAGGTGGATATCCATTTTGAATGTCCGCATAATAGAGATTACTATGACCCATCTGTCTCATTTCATGTAATTCTTCAATATCAATATCCAAGCCGTAGAGCTCGTTAGCCACACTTTCAATCAACACATGAATATGGGACCGCTTTTCGTTTGGATCCTTTAATTTTTTAATTAGACCGCAGCAGCCAACGTGAAGCACTTTTTTATCTGTGCTCACTTTTTTTAAATAATCCAAACGGTCTGAAAAATTCATAAATATTTTCCTAAAGCCTTTGCCATATCAGTTATATCACGAATATCAAGACCCATTTTTAATAGTTTCTGATAATCTTTAGAATGCATTCGTTCAAGTTCGTAGTTGATGATATCAGTGGAAATTACTTGGCTCTCTATAGCTTTAGTTGCTATTTTTTTTTCAACTAGTTGAGTAAAAATTTTACTAAAAAAATCGTCTGCCAACAGCACTGATTTAGAGCAAGCTACCGAACAACAGTACACTCTGTGCTTTGGATTAAGACCCGTCGAAAAGCTAGTCAAATCTGTTATTCTAATTAATGTTATTTCAGTTTTATCTGTACTTTTTTTGCTTTGGAGTTGTGCATAAGTAGGTATTCCAAAACTGAGAAAGTTTGCAATTTTTAATTTTGAGGATAATACTAGGTAAACCTGCTTAGTATACAAAGTATCATAACGCGGCGTTGTCCCGAGAATGGTTTTAATTTTGCATCCACGCGATAAATGCAATTCTTTTGTAAATAAAACGTTATTACTTTCAAGTTTAAGGCCATAACTTAAGTTATGATCGAAAATAGCATTGACATTATCGGTAATTATGCGCTCCCGCAAAATTTTTGATAATTTACCAATAACTTTTGGGGAGCCTTCTTTAAAATAAAAATGATCACCATTCAAAGCATTTTCGAACGAATATTTTGCTAATTTAAGTGCTTTAATCAACAAATTGTCGTTACGCCATACTCCTGATTTTAGATAATAGGACATTTTATCGTCTTCGAACAGCATTTCACCAATTAAAACTGATGGTTGCGGAGAAAGTTTTACTAACTGTCCAAGCTCCATTTTATTCAGCTTTCGGAATGCAGCTCTATTTTTATAAAAGATATGACCACCAAGCTCTGTTAATACTCCATTCGATAAATTTATGGTTTGCCATGCCCCTCCTAAGTTGTCCCTTTTTTCAATTATAACTGAGTTAACTTTTAGCTCTAAATCAATTTTGCAACTAATTAGATTTAACAAATTTGATCCGATGTATACTTTGTCATACATCAGACTTTTTACCCAACTTACTGGATGTAATTATAATACTAAAAACTATTAGAAGTGAGGGGGACCCTGGAAATATGTTTGATGTCAATCCATATAAATATAGTGCTAAAAGTAAAAAAAGAGAATTTTGCTTTTTAAAAATTTCTTTTATCACATGGATCGTCAGAACGAAGTAAAATAAAAGCCCTATCAGTCCTAGACCTAGGTAAAGTGATAGTAGACTATTATGAGCAGTGTGAGCCCATGGGATCTGGGCTTTAAACCTTTCAAGATAAACGATATCAGAAAACATTCCATTGCCAAAAATAAATACACTATCATTAATCCATTGAATAATCAGAAAAAGCCAAACATCAAACCTGCCAGACCCTGACTTTAAACCGGATAGATCCTTCCCTAAAAAACCTTTTTCGTTACTAATAAACAAAAAAAGTATAGAAATAAATATAGTTAAAACTATCAATACCTTTATCTTAGAAAAAAAAGACTTTTGAATAAATGCTAACGTGAGCCTACTTAAATTTATGGCTAAAATTGACGATATTGAACCTAGATAATATAAAGGAACTTCAGAAAACTTAAATGAATAGTTCATGTTTTTGGTCGCATACTGTCTTGAATAGATGTACAATGATAAGGCTAAAAGAGTAAGATATCCGCTCTGGAGACCTTTTACTGAATAGGTTGAAAATGGTAACGTGCCTATAGCATTAACTAATGCAGAAACTATGCACATGAAAATAGTGAATTTAAAAAGTTTAATAGTATAGTGAGGTTTATCACTTATCTCTTTTAACATAAACCCTGCCAAGACTATGTATGCAATACCTTTCAAACTATAAAATACTGTCATGATAGGATACATACTCCAGACAGTTGAAAGTAAAGAAATGATATAGAAATATAAAAAATAAAAGTATAAGAAGGATCGATCGTAATATAATCGAAATTGATACTTCACAGTATAAATAATTATGAAAATCATTAAAATAAATGCCTCATAGAGATGAGGTACTAATGATGTCACTTCTTTTTCGTAATTAATTGACCCTCCCATAAAAAAAACAGGTTTAAGCAATATCAGAAATAAAAACAGTAAAGTTATCTTCATAATAAAGAATCTGAATTACGATCACATATTTTTTTTTCAAAACCATTTAGTTGATTAAATATGTATCTTGGAAGATACTTCTTAATTAGTTCTCTAGTATTCCACTTGTTATCTATAAAACCTTCCAATTCCTTAAAAGAAGTATTTTGCGTAATTGGGAATCTAGGGGTTAAAAAATTATTTATTTGTTCAATTTTATTTAGCGAAGCTATTTTTGAAAAACCCAAACCCTTAAGCAAATTAAAAATTTCAAAAGTATAGTGATTTCCAAACCGACCAAATGGAATAGCCACACTTCTAGGAGTACAATTTGTAATTTGCTTCAAAGCCATTTGCGAATATTTTATTTCAGCAGTTATTTGATCTGATGATAATGATTTTAAGCATGGGTGTGAAAATGTATGATTTCCAATTTCATGTCCTAAATCATGAAGTTTTTTTACATGATCCGCTTTCATGAACTCAAGTTGGCCACTGTAGCGCGCTAGCCTTTCCATTACTTTATCATTCTTTTCTAAAGCTCCGACGGTAATAAAAAAAGTTGCTAGAACTTTATGTTTTTTTAAAATTGGGAGAACAACATCATAATTGTCTAAATACCCATCATCAAACGATATACTTACAGTTTTTTTGTCATCATTGTCTTGATCAATTACCCTTTCAAAACGAAGCCCCTTCGACTTTAAAAGCAATATTTGTTGTTCAAAAATTTCTTTGTCTATAGAAAGCCCAGACATATTACTATTGCCAACAGAATGATAACAAATAGCAATTGGACGGCTCATAAATTCCATAAGATGACCTATTAATTATTATACACATTAAACAACCGCAAATTTTTCGAGAACATTTATTCACTTTTAAAAATACAACTGGGATAATATAAAGAAGTTATCAGAATTCAGTTGAGTAGTAAGAATAGTAGTCCCAAAAATCAAGCAATTGACCAACACCCCGAACCAAGCCTAGTTTACCCTGCTCAGTAATTTTAGTTCAAGTTGTAGCAACAAATTATCAAAAAATATAAAACCGCCCTTAATAATTTACTTCGCCGTTCCAAAACTATTTCAAGCTTTAAAAATGGTGTTAACCCACATAATAAAAAGGCTCTAGCAGGTTTTTTGTAAAGACTAAAAATTAAATTTATAAAACTTAGTATTTGGACAAATTTACTATTTTACCTATTTATTTTATCAGAAGACCCGGAATAATATTGATGAAACCGCTCCATCATCTTCTCTAATGACGAACTGGGACACTTTCCTATTATATTTTTTAGTTTCTCAACATCTGGCACGCGCTGCTCTATTTCAACAAAATGATTTTTAAAAAGGTCTTTTGGATCTACAAAATTTATTTTGGATTCACTTTTAGTTTTTTTAATAATCTTTTCCGCTAGCGATAAGATAGTAGTCGACTCTGTACCACCAATATTAACTGTATCTCGCCAGTAATCTGTTTCTACAAGACCCACGAGACAATCAACAAAATCTTCTGCCCAAGTAAACGTTCTCCTTTGACTACCATCACCGTATACTTGAAGCGGCTTGCCTTGTAGCGCATTTTGAAAAAACCTTGGGAAAACAAAGCCAACAACGGCAGTTTGCACGGGTGCGATAACGTTAAAAGGGCGGACTATTAAAATCTTTGCATTAGGATTTTCTAACATTACAGCATTAGCATAGGCCTCATCAAATAATTTTGATATAGCATACCACCACAATCCGACCTTAGTGTTACCCCCAACAAAAAGTGAGTCTTCTTCATCTACTTTTTCCTTTGGATTTTGTCCGTAGACCATAGAAGTAGACATCAAAACAACCGGCTTACTTTGAGCAACGCATTGATCTATTATATTGTGTGTTGCCATTCCATTAACGGTAAGCATTCTGGTTGGCTGCTCAACTACATTAAGAGTTCCTAAAGTTGCTGCAAGATGAAATACGAGATCAACTTGGTTTATAATGTTTAATAAGTGGGTTGAATCAGTAATATCATTACACACTATCTTAATTTTTGTGATCTCATTAGCAGTTAAATAGAGTTTAAGATTAGATATTGATCCAATTTCTTGGTTATCATAAATTATTACTTCATGTCCGTCATTATAAAGTCTGGCCGTCAAAGCACTGCCTATCGTTCCAAGTCCACCGGTTATAAGTATTTTCAATTTGCGACTCCTAGTCACTAACGAAGATTATAAGTTTTAAAATTTTTGCACCGCTTTAACCGTAAAATTAAATCAAGGTCAACTATACTAGTCGCTTGCCAGATTAAATGTAAACATTACCGACTGTCTTAATTTGATATTAGAGCTATTTCTATATTATCTAGTTTATCCCAAGTAAACTTTAAAATTCAAAGATGATCACCTTATGAAGGTAGTTTTTAACAAAATTAATCAGTGTTTTATATTATCTAATCTCTCCAGCCTTGATTTGAAAAGTGAGTGATCATTAATCTAAGGCATAAACCTTTACATTCAAAGTAATTCCTTTTAGCGCACGGGAAAGGGTTTTCTTTACTTCGTTATGTTCAACAGCAACCAAAACAGCATCGTATTCAGCAAAATTAAGTTTATCCATATCTTGCAGTATCTTTAAATTATATTCTTCATAAACTTGTTGTTTATTTACAAGATTATCAAAGACATCAACCTCAATATTATAGTCTGAAATAGATCTCAATAGGTCAAAGACTTTAGTATTTCGGGTATCTGCGCAGTTAGGTTTAAAAGCAAAGCCTACGATCAACACTTTAGCTACCCTTAAATCAACTTTATCATTAATTAATTTTTTTACAAACTTATGCGCAAAATATTCTGCCATATTATCATTTGTTCGTCGTCCAGCATGTATTAGTTCAGGACTGAAACCAACAGATCTTGCTAAGTGGGTTAAATAATATGGATCTACTCCAATACAATGACCACCAACCAAGCCTGGCCTAAAGTCCATAAAATTCCATTTTGTTAGTGCAGCTGTCAAAACTTTTTCAAAATCCACATCGATGTGGTCAAATAACATCTTTAATTCATTTACTAATCCTATATTTATATCTCGTTGAACATTCTCTATAATTTTTGCGCCTTCCGCTATTTTTATGGTATCGCATTCGACTACTTCACTATTTATTATTTCGCGATACATCTTAGCAATTATTTCCCGCCCTATGGGCTCGTCACACCCAACTAATTTAGCAACGTTTTTTAATTTATTTATCTTATCTCCAGGGTTAATTCTTTCTGGGGAATATCCAATATGTATTTGACCTAACGATACATTATTCAGATTTTTTTCTAAAATTTTACTACAAATATCATTGGTAACACCTGGATAAACAGTAGATTCAAAAACGACAACATCACCACTTTTCAGATATTTTCTGACTAGCATAGTTGCATTAATCAAAGCTCTTAGATCTGGAACATTACTATCATCCACTGGTGTCGGTACAGTCAAAATATATACATTGCAGTCCTCAAGGTCACTTTCAAGACAAGAGTATTTGAGATATTTAGCGTTTATTAATTCTTGTGAGTCATTTTCTGCCGTTCGGTCGTACCCAGACGATAATTCTTTTATTTTTTGCTTATCGATATCATAACCAATTACTTTAAAAATTTCACCAAAACTTAGAGCCAGAGGCAATCCTACATACCCAAGCCCTATAATAGCAATCTTTCTTTCTGTCATTTATTTAACCCCAGTGTAGCAAAAATTTCTGTTGATGAACATTATTCGAGAGATTAAATTCAATTCTCAAATTGCTGTTATAGAAAGCGGCGCCATCCTTGAAAATATACACGAGGCAGTTGACGCACATGACCTCGTTTTCCATTACTTTTTGGTGCCCGTTGTTTCGCTATGATTGGTGGGTAATCTATCCACCAATTTAGGTTGGTCTTATGAAGCATTTTTTCAATTGATATATTGTGGTCATCTAGCTTAACATCGACGAAGATAGGAATAAGTCCGTAATGTAATATCGCGTTAAAATTACGGACAAATGTCAGAGAAGGAACTAACACATCGCTGCTGCGGGGTAATTTAAGAGCCTCTAGAGCCAAAATAAGCCAGATGAACAACTAGACATGCCAACAGCAAACTCAGTTTCAAACAAACGATTATGGTTAGCACTAGTGAGCCAACCAATCTCAAAATTGAATTTAAAAATTTCTTCTCATCACCATCAAAACTAAGAATAAAAAAGGCACATGATTAACTCTGTCTATCGACTATTTTTCCTTTTCAATAAATCAAATTTCGCACCGCGCAACATGTAAGCGTGGAGTTGCACACAGAACGTTATCAATATCGCTCAAAGTAAGTGAGATTTTTCTTTGATTCCGTAATCCGTAAGAAAATCATCGGCCAGTAGTACGGCAAAGGTATCCCCACCAACTGCACGTTCCGCACACAAAACCGCATGACCCAAACCAAGCTTTTCGCCTTACGAACAAATATGCACTCAATGCCGGTAGAAAGGATATTGCGAATCATGCCGGCCTGTGCACCTTTACCTTCGGGACGCAGCATGGTTTCCAATTTATAATTAGTATCAAAGTAATCCTCAATCGTATGCTTATTCCGACCCTTCACAAATATCAGCATGTCAATACCAGCGGCGATCGCCTTTTCCGCAGCGCATTAAATTAAAAGTTTTTCAACGATCGGTAACAACTCTTTTGGCATCGCCTTCGTTACAGACAAAAAGCGGTACCAAAACTAGCTAATGGAAAGACAGCTTTTTTGATTTTTTACTAATCGAAGCTGTGATGATAGTAATGCACAATTAATGATGTTAACAAATAATAGGCAGATCCATTAGAGATTCCAACCTTTACGGCAATTTCACGCGTGGTCGTTTAAGGGTGATCATTTATTATTTGAAACACACTATAGTTTAAATCTTTTTGATACTTTTTACGACGACTAACTATGAATAGCTACCGCACAAGGCTTTGAAGCAAAGCTTTGTAATTGTAATATAATATCTGACTCAAAAATCTTCACGCAACCTATGTTGAGCATGAATATGTTTAAAAATATTGTCAATAGTTACTCATAACAAAATGAGATTAAATATATTATTTGAAAAGGCGTTTTGAGATATTTAGAATATGTTTTTTGTTTTTATCATCTTGACAAATAATTCTCAAAATTACATCAATTTACTGGTAAGGTCTATATGAATATATAAAAAATATTTATGTTCAATATGAGCAGTGATTAAAAGGTGTATTAACTTGTCTAAAGAGTGGTTTATTTTACAATTCAAACCAAATTCACATCATCAAGCAGTAAAAAATCTGTATCAACAAGGGTTTGAAACATTTTTACCATTAATTGATACCACCTCGCGAAAAGCATCTCGATTTGTGACAAACACTAAACCTCTATTTCCAGGCTATATGTTCATATCATTTGATAAAACAGACCTCAAATGGCATAAAATAAATAATACTTATGGTGTATCTCGCCTAATTACTTTTAATTCTATTCTTAAATCAATTCCTACCACATTTGTTGAAAATTTAATGAGGCGATACGATTTAATAGGTAATTTACAGTCTGTGGAAAAATTAAAAAAAGGCGATCAAGTAAAGATTTTAGAGGGCCCGTTTGCAAACTTTATCGCTACTGTTGAAAAATATGAAGATGATCAACGCATATGGGTTTTAATGGATTTAATGGGTAGGAAGTCAAAAATACAGGCAATAACAGATAAACTTCAGCTATCAAATTAAAACACTTTTCAAATTTTATATTTTTTTATATTTGCCATATCCAATTGGATTGAGTTTATGCCAACGCCAAGTATCTTCGCAAATCTGTTTTATATTTCTGTCTGAAAACCATTTCAATTTTTTGTTTGCTTTCGAAGAGTTTGCCCAAAAAGCAGCAAGATCTCCATCACGACGAGGTAAATATTTAAATTTAATTGATCTACCAGATATATCTTCAAATTCTTTAACCAATTCAAAAACAGTCGTGCTTTTACCCGCCCCAATATTTAAAATCTCATATCCATTCAGGTCGTTTTGATTTAAAGCACTTATATGCGCGAGCGCCAAGTCAACAACATGGATATAATCCCTCGCACCTGTCCCATCTGCAGTCTCATAATCATTACCAAAAATATTTAAATGTTCACGTCGACCATCAGCTACTTGAGCAATATAAGGCATTAAATTATTTGGAACACCAATTGGTTCTTCCCCAATTTGACCAGACTCATGAGCTCCCACAGGGTTGAAATACCTGAGTATAGTTCCATTTCTTTTTGAATCTACCTTTGTCCAATCCTGTATTATATTTTCGATCATTAACTTTGTGCGCCCATATGGGTTCACTGGATTAGTTGGGTGCTCCTCATCATAAGGTAGATATTGCGGTTTACCATAAACTGTAGCTGATGATGAAAAAACAATATTATTACACTCAGCCTTAGACATAGCCTTGAGCAACGAAATAGAACCACCAACATTCACATCATAGTACTTTATTGGATCTGCTGTACTCTCACCAACAGCCTTCAACCCAGCAAAATGAATGACTGAATCTGGTTTAAAAGTATTAAAAATTCTTTCTAATGAATTTGCATCGCGAATATCTGCATTCATAAATTGTAACTCACAATTGGTTATAATTCGAACTCGCTCAATTGAAGTCTCATGTCCATTCGAGAGATTATCTAGAACAAAAACCTCATGGCCTGCTTCTAAAAG
>Ga0209532_1002277_pt1 | contig 13817 bp, 14 predicted proteins | sample COG_02_FD_184746 | JGI IMG/M metagenome (GOLD analysis project Ga0209532, IMG submission 184746) | Pelagic Microbial community sample from North Sea - COGITO 998_met_02 (SPAdes) (version 2) | ecosystem: Environmental > Aquatic > Marine > Neritic zone/Coastal water | place: Helgoland, sampling... | reverse complement strand
CGGTCGGGCTTCATGAAGTCTTCAATGGCTGCGCCTTCTTTCAAGAACTCAGGGTTGGAAGCCACGTCGAAGCCGAAAGAAACGCCGCGAGTGTCCAAGGTCGATGCTACAGCGCCACGTACTTTTTCAGCCGTGCCCACAGGAACCGTGGATTTCGTGATCACAACAAGATAATCTTCCATGCATTGGCCAATAGATTTTGCAACGGCAAGCACGTATTGAAGGTCTGCAGAGCCGTCCTCTCCTGGAGGCGTGCCCACAGCGATGAAGGCTGCGGCTGAGCCCTTGATGCCTTCAGAAAGGTCGGTGGTAAAGTGCAATCGGCCCTTTTCGAAGTTGCGAAGTACGATGTCCTTCAATCCCGGTTCATAAATGGGAAGGATGCCGTTTCTTAGGCCGTCTATTTTCTTATAGTCAATATCAACGCAGCTTACCTCGATGCCCACATCAGCAAGACAGGCGCCGGTCACTAAACCTACATAGCCAGTGCCTATTACTGTGATTTTTTTATTAGAATCCATTTAAAGTATTTGAAAATTAAAATATTAGCAACAACGTTAGCGTATATAGTCAGTGATTTTGAATGAGTTATTATCACTGGTAAATAACCTCTCTTTAAATATGACCTTAAAGCTATCAAGAAGCTAACTGAGTTCATTGTACCGAAGTCAATCGGTCTTGTCGACGAGAAATTTTGCGGTTTGGAAAAATTCGGCGTTTGAATTCCCTCTTTCTTAAATAGTCTCGTCAATAAGTTATTTGTAGACACGCTTAGCAGATGATAAAAACCGAAGGCTCCAATCGGATACTCATAAAACTTCGATCCTCTCTCGACCTTTCGAAAATCATGTATACTAGCTTCATACCCCCTTAAATAATCTTCATGTAAGTATTCATAATCTATACTTCCGAACTTGTAATTCTTATATCCAGGTACGATACTAGAATCGTAATTTATACCCATTCCTTTTAAAATTTTACCAAGGGATTCCGAAGGAGCTGCTGCAAATGCTCCCGCCCTAAAAAATTCAACCTTTACTCCTTCAGGCAGGCACGACGAAATAAATTCCAAGGAACATTTAATGGCACTCAATAGAATATCCTCAGTTATGTCATTGTTATTACAATACCATTGCGATAATTCTAAATCTCGGTCTGCTATCCGACTTTGTTCGACCATCCATTGAGGATGAACATGCAAACCAACTTTGTGCCCCCGCAATGCCATCTCTCTAATCTGCTTCCGAACAGATCTGACATCTTCTCCATTCTTCTCAAGCATGTAAAACTCTAAACCTTCAACGAAGAATAAAGCCTGCTCTTTTAGTAGACTGAAGATATCAAATAGTCTCTCTGTAGGATATATAAGATCGTTAAATATCTCTCCTTTTCCGTTTCCGAAAAGCTCATAGTCAACAGTTAACAATGGAATCCGCATAATTCTCGGTGTAAGTAATCATTTTTTTTTCTATCAACCATAAGTCCTTTGATAGGGTACGATTGTCATTCTCGTGGCTTGAATGCTTTCCTCGAATTCTAAGTGAATTTAAGGATAAAGACAACCCTAAATGCTCTTCAATCCTTTTAATACAAATCTCTGGATTTGAGATCATGTTTTCATAAGAAACTGTTATAACATTTGGGTTGTGCTGATGACTTGATTTTATCAATAGTAAATAAGACAGGCAATTATAAAATAAAACATATAGCCGAAATAAAACCCCGATTAAACCTCTTTGAGACATAAAAGGTGACTTATCATTAATTTTCGAAAAGTGCAAGTCATTTAACTTTCTAGTTAAGAAAATAAACTTCGCAGATCTATCGTAACTCTCTAGCTTTCTAAAAGCTCTAACATGACAGGGATATTTAAACCCGAAATAATCAACATCAAACTTTTCACTGTATAATCGCAAAAAATCCCAGACAGAAGAACTTCTGTCAAGTTCCCGAACGATTTGTTTCAAAGAATCTACATCTGACTTTTTAAAAAAGCTACCAAACACCTTTTTATTCGTTATATCGGTTATTAACAAGTTTTTATTCACACCATATTTAAAGTACTTATCTAATGTATTCGCTCTAAAAGGTTCATAAATATTTAACTCATCGATTGCAAATTCAATTCTACTATTCTGATGTAGTATATTTCGAAGCCAAGTGCTTCCAGAGCGGTGCAAAGTAATAATGTACAATCTCGTCACTAAGCCAATAATTAAGTCAAAAGTTGATTCAAAACTATATTTTCCGTTAACGACCGATAACTTTTCACAAATTCATGCTGTTTCTGCAAACGGTAATCAGCCTTTAATGCTTTATCATAAACAACGGTAAAATCATCACTATACCAGAATATGTTCTCATAATCTTGAAATTGACTTCTCAAGAATTCTGTGTCAGAACATACCACTTTTCGACCGTAAACAATAGCATCCAAGAGTTTATTCGGAAATCTGCACATATTTCTTATTGTACTTGGGAATGCAACAACTATGACATCAATACGGCTTAATAAATTAAAATAATCTTCTGTTGACAGATTTCTAAATCTTTCGGCTTCCAAAGAATCAAACTCAGAACCTCCAATTAAACAACCCAACTCATTCCGGGACTCGAGACACTTCAAAACATCATAGTAGTCATTGGTATCTTGCGTACCCACGTTAATCAAGCCCCATGCATAAGTATTTTCCTCGCGGACTATGTCTGCAATAGGCAGAACATTCGGAAAAAGTGAAATCTTCGATCCTATTTGAGGCGAAACGAATTGTCGGTAATCCAAATTATTTACTAAGATTACTTTGGCCCACTTCATAGCGAGCGATATGCCGATACTATCAAATAGGATTAAGCATTTATGATGTAATGTATTCTGCGAAGATTTAACACCCTTGAAACCGTAATTTTCCCAGACAACTACTTTCACTGTAACTGACGTGAAATATTTAGTCAGAAAAATAACAATCAAGTTGTCCAATCTTTGAGGGCGATAGAAAATAGCAACACCCCGATCACGGACTAAAATTCTAAACTTTCTCAGAGATTCTTTAACGGAGAAACCTGACCTGACTAAAAATGACATCTTCACAGCTTTGTCCCGTGGATAATCTATATAAATCTTCACTCCTCGATTCTTTCCAATCCTCTCGATTGATTTAACTATTGCCATTTTAGCATAATCATAATCAGAATAGATATTAGTAAATATATAAGTCTTCATTTCATACATAAAACAACTAGTAACATCGGCAAAATATTCATACTTATATTTCCACTAAATAATGAGTCAAATAACATGCAAAACGTAAGAATCTCTAACCTACTTAGTTGAATTTCTCTTATGTATATATTTATAAATTTAATATAGGTATAAAGTATAAATAATGAGCCTAATAACCCTAACTCAACTAAGCACTCAATTATAATATTATGTGGATACGGTGATGAGAACAGTTTCGGCCACATATCCGGCCCTATTCCAAAAATAGGATTTCGTACAAACAAATTAATACCTTCTTGAACATTAACAACTCTGCCTACAGTTTCTAAATGCTCTAATTCACTAAGCCTATGAGACATGAACTCAAAAAGAAAGAATAAAATTGGAGCAGCAAGAAGAACGGTCCTAATTAGACCGATTCTTTTGATACCTACCATAGTAAACGAAATGACAAGTGGAATAATAAGACCTCTCGTTTGGGTACTAAGAAATAGAAAAGAGAGTAATGCTAAAAGCAGATAAACACTTATTCTACTTTTTTTGTCCAGCAAATTAGGCTGTAACAAAAGTAACAAAATCAGACTATATCTAGAAACTGATATCACATTCAAACCAATTGCACTCTCCCAATTCAACCGATCCAATGTTATCGCGGGGAAAGCGCGAACTACCAGCAAAATTGATCCGGCCAAAAAGAAATATTGAAGGCGATTGTCCTTCAAGATCAGTTCCCGCAATGCATTTCTATTCACTAAAACAATTAAACAACTCGGCAAGAAAATATACCAAATTCGCAGCGCCTTTGTAGAAACCATAACGGCAGGCAAGAGCTGAAGAGCAAAGAGTGCTAATAGTATCAACAACAAAATATCTCTCTTTGTAAAATGCCAATTACTCTGAAAAATGGCAATCAAAGTAATGCAGAAAAGCAAGCCACTGATTACAATACTTATAGTACTAGGTATCAGTAACGACAGTATCCAAGTAAAAAATACTGCCACGGCTTGAATTCGTAATATACTAGAATGTAGAATCAAAATTTATATCCACCTTCGACTGCCATAAAGAACGAAATTCAGACGAACGGAGTTCTCTGGAAGTACGTAAATATTGTTTGTCTAATTCTTCTAAGCCACGCACTACACTATGGATGTCTCCTTGAGCATAAAACTTTCCGAATTTGTCATGGCAAACAATATCGGAGTTCCCACCTACATCATAACACAGAACAAACACACCATTTGCAACCGCATTTAAAAGGATATTCGACAAATTTTCCTGACTACTAGTAAAGATAAGTACGTCTATATCACAATAAAACTGTGTGATTTCCCTGTCAACCAAGTATCCACGATGATTTATACTAGGATGATCTACAACTCCGTTGCCCGCTGAATGCCAATTTATTTGAGTATTTTCCTTTAATAAGCCGACAACCTTTAAAAAATCACCATACCCTTTACGCTTGTTAGATATATGGGGTGAGAGAAAACCAACGCTAAGATTTCCACTAGGATATGACACTTCCCTGACAATCAGAGATTTATCAAATGGCATAGGAATTTTTACTACTTGGTCTTCACCAAACTCAGCAGAAATAGTCCGATAATAAATATCATTATGCGCAATAAATTTTAAATTATTCAAAGCCGATAATTCAAACTTATGTTGCCTATTTCTTGATAAATAGTAATTTGAAATATACTTAAAACGCAAACTCGGACAGACTCCAATCCCTTGAAGACAATTTTCACAAGAGAGAGAATAATGACATCCTAAATTAAAATAAATTTCATCTAGAACATTTATATATAACCTAATCTCTCCTAGCCTAGTTAGATCATTCCATGAAAGAAATCCATCTCCTATCCAATTGACTATAACTATATCATAATTTACGACTAGTTTCTCAAGTTTACGTGAAACGTATTTATTATCAAAAGGAAGCATCAACTTAGCGTGATTCCTTTTTGACAATAATTTCTCCAAAATCTTATGTACAAATAACCTAAGTCTGTACAGATTCAAGTTTTCCGAGGTAAAAAAGTCTACATTATAACCCTTTTCCAAAAACTTTAATGCGAACTGTCCCATACTGTGAGCTGCTCCCCCTCTGGATTTATAGGTTGATACGAACAGTATATTCATATTAATTTACTTAGTATTTTAATACCTTTTCTTAAATAAAATGCACAGATCATTCTTGGCACAAAGTATTTAGCACCATAGTTGTGTAAATTCAAGTTCTGAGGTTTGAATTTTCCTCTTTCAAAAAAAGACCAGTAATGTGTGTTAGTTCCTTTTCCATTAAATCCAATATTCTTAGTCCAAAAAACACCCGAGGATATTGTGTGTTTCTTAGTTGCACTCAAATAGGAATACCACAATACAGCCCAAGTGTTAATTTCACCATTTACATTACGCTTATACTGACCACTATAATTATAGCTCCAATAAAGATCAAATTTAAATGAATCTTTCGGCTCATATCCCCAAATATCTTTCGCAAATTCAGTAAAATCCCTTGAATTTATTAAATAACCTCCACCAGTCAATGGAACAGACGATAAGTAAGATTTCCGACTATTAAAAAAAACTTTAGGTGTCCATAGGCTTATATGTGACACATACGGATGTCGTTGAATCACTTGTGTCAAATAATTTTCAAAATTTTCAAGAATTAAGACATCATCCTCTAAAACACAGACCCATTCATAACCTTGGTCACAAAGGTGACAAACAGCATCAATAATATTCTTTCTTAGGCCATAATTACTTCTGCGCGGTATTATTTCACGATACAGTTTGCTTTCAAGAGCCAAATCAACAATTTGATCTTGAAGATCAATGTGATAGTCAATGAAAATATACTTGTCATATGTCAGACCACTATCTAAAATAGAGGACATATGCTGCTTAATCTCTTCTACTCTATTGTATCCAATCGTACATAAAGCTATTCTCACTTCTCAAAAGATTTGGATTCATCTACATATCTAGGTCTATTGTCTCCAGGGTGAAACATTAGCTCTACATTTCTGTTGTTTAGAAATACTTTCCATTTATTAAACCTATTTGCCGACATATATATATCTACTGAGGGATCGGAAAAGTACGTTCTTATCTGATTGTATAACCTAAACTTCTGAAAATGAAATAGATACGTGTATACATATCCTAGGCCCGCCGGGACCACAGCTACGTTTCTCAGAGCAAAAATTCCTATGTCAGAATTAAGTTTTAAAAACCTTATAAAGCAACTACTCAAATGAATATTGTGATGAAAATTAAGAAAGTCCAATTTAAAATTGTTTGATAGACGAACTAATTGGGCGATAATTTCCTCCTTAACTAAAAACATCTTCTGCGAGTCAGAGCACTGATTAGATAAGTCTTCTTTATTGAAAAAAAGCGGAACATCACTCCCCGTAGTAATAGGCGGGAATTCTGAAAGAAATAAATGCCCCCCAATTTGTAAATTGAGTGATTTCTCCGATTCAATAAAATTATTAAGCCTAGCTTCTGAGGCCTTTGATATAAATGGGAAAACACTTATTCGTACATTCGCTTTACCACGAGCAAAATCTATTATCGCCTGATCCCTGTCATCACTTAGGCCATAATCGTCACAACAATACCAAATCATCTTCAAAAATATGAGCTTAAAAAGATTCTATGTGCATTTATTAAATTATAAATACCCTTTTTTGTAAAATTCAAGAAAAGATATAAAGTTATCCCTTTGAAATACGTTAAAAATTTTCCTTCTATTAAGTGACCCAAAATGTAAATAATCAATATTCTATTATCCCTAAATAGCAGCACCTTAAAGGACCAAGGATTGATAGCATAATTGTCAGAAACGTATTGAATATCTGTATATATTGTCTTCAATGATCTAATTACTTTTTTATAGGAGTACATTGAAACTCTCGAGCCATTATTACTTTCATGCCTCCTGTATAAACCAACTACCAAATCCCTTGATGTGACCTTGCCTTCAAACGCAATTTTTCTATGTATAAATCCGTCAAAACTTGGTGTATCAAAATAAGAGGTACTCTTGGGGAATTTAAAGCCTTTAGTCAACTTCTTTAATACACTTACATCATACACATTACCCGTAGTTGTACTCCCGACATAATGTCCATATTTCAGTAACGATCCAAAAGCAGATGTATTTGCATCCAAGTTAAAATCCCTGTCAGGGAAGGTTTTACTAAAGTCATTAATAGTATTTCCATGAATGAGTTTAAACATGTAACGAACATATTCCCCTTTACAAATTAATGGTGACAATGAAACGTTTATCAAATCGTCTGAATCAATAATCGCAACAAAGTCTGTCTGAACTAGTGAAAGAGTTTTACGAATTGACTCATACATGCCAAGGTTAATCTGATGAGTAATTAATTTAAATTCGTAAGTAGAAAATAATATGTTAATTATTTCTACACTATTATCATTACTACAATCATCTATTACTATTACACTATCTTCCTTTTCTTTTATAGCAAATAGAGAGCTTATACACTCTTTGACATAATGTCCATTGTTGTAATTTAATATTAGATACGTTAAACTGCTCATGGATGCTTTAAGAGTGATTTAAAATTCCTCAGTCCTGGCTGCACCGGAAAAAAGAAAAGGCGACTATTTGGCTTGGTTCTTAAAAACAAGAAATCGATTGGTAAAATCGATAAAGGTCTTTTTCTGAACTTCTCATATTCAGAAATGGTAAGCGGCTTAAACTCTTTAGGCATAATACTAGATAAAGCGCCGTATAACAAAGTCATTGGGTTCGAATAACGATAATCTGGGAAAGGCGTATGAGCAATGATCGGATTTTTATGTAATCTACTTCTAAAAGAGCTACCCAACTGTTTGCCAATCCAAACCTCCTTACCCCAGTCTACGCTAGTTGACTTGAAGTCCGTTTGATTTATTGTGTCAATAACAGGCAGAAGCAGGTTAAGCAGCGACGAACCTTTCCACAAACCTATATCCGTGTAAGGATAATCTTTATTTATATAAGAATCATTATCGAGCACTACATTCTTGTGAAGGTAACGACTGTATCCTGTACTACGCATATAACGTAGATCTAATTCATCCAATCCCTTATTGATCATAAATTGACAATACTCATCCATCATCTCTTGACTTACCTCACAAACAAATTGAACGTCATCTTGTAATACCAGCACAAAGTCAATAGGATCTACATAGGTGCTAATTGCCGTAAACATGTTTGCAAACAAACCCAAATTAGAAGAATTCTGCTGAATTACATTAGCCAAACTAGAATCAATTCCGTATTTAGAATTATCGTCAAATATATATAAATTACTACGAAGAAACTTAGGCATTGAATCAAGTAATCGCAACAACCCCTTATCATTATCATTAGTAAATAACAGAACCTTAATGTTATACATTTCTCAAATATTTTAAGGACGAAACATTAATGCTATAACTAACAATAGTTGCTATAGCTACTCCGGTTAAACCAAATAATTTATAACCAACTATGCTCACAAACAAATTAAATATACCGGTCCAAAAATTAACAATTCCAAGTCTCCAGAAATCTCCACGTCTCTGATATTGATTATTTTCTTCCGACGAGAATATTAATACAAATAAAACAAGGCCATATATCAAGAATAATCCTTCAACATTATCAAAAGATTTATAAATCAACCCGAGTCTCAACAAAAGTAAAACTAAAACATACAGAAAGACATTAAAGCCAAGAATCTTTAATCTATTTGAATATGGAGACAAATCTTTTGCCATTAGATGCTTATAATAAACATTGAAACTGGTCGAAATTTTTTCGACTATCCTAAAAACTAAACTATATAAACCAACCTCTAATGGAGATGCAATTCTCTCTAATAATACTATGTCAGCCCTAAAATTGAGATAATTACCGAGGTAAAAAGGCATATATTTTTTTGTCAATACCACGTACTTCCATACATCTAGATTTCTCCTAAAGCCGAAACTATAAATATATTTTTGCGAATAAAAAATAAAAATTAACTCATGGATAAATTTAAAAAGTAAAACCATCTTAAAGTCTTTATAGTAAAAACTTGAAACTAAAATAAATAACGAACCGGTAATGTTTTTCAATAATAGAACCTTAGATAAGTATTTATCGTCTTTATTAGAGTAAATCACACTTATATACATTGAAGAAGCTGACGCACTAAATGGCATAAATAAAATGAGACCTAATAATAAGCCTAAATCTTGACCAAATACTTTAGATAGTAAGATTCCAAATAAAAAACTGGATAAAATAGACAGAAAAATTTTAAAAGAAAATAGCTCATCTATATTCGCTTTAGACATCTTTTTAAAATTCAATAGCAGCTCTCTATCTAAAAAGGGTAAGGATAAAATTTGAGTGAGAGAAAGGTATGCTAAAATCGTATTTAAAAAACCATAACCTTCTAGACCGAGAAAAGTAGGTACTAAAATGAATGATATCGCTGAAAATCCTTGCGCCAATATCTGAGTTGACAAGAGTCTTATGAGCATTGAATAGTTCGAATAAAATGAGAATATACTTCGGATATTCCCTCATCAATTTTTATATCCGCCTGCCAACCTAAAGCATTAATCTTTGAAGTATCTAATAACTTTCTAGGTGTTCCATCAGGCTTATTGGTATCCCAAATTATTTCACCTTTATGTCCAATAATGGACTGAATAAGTAACGCTAGCTCCTTTATTGTCAAGTCAACCCCAGTGCCAACATTATACAAATGCTCTTCAAGAGTATTTTCTAATCCAAATAATACTGCTTGAGCTAAATCATCTACATGAAGAAATTCTCTCATTGGGGCACCAGTGCCCCAAAGCTCTACAGGAGCATTACCTTTCAACTCGGCCTCGTGAAACTTACGAATCATTGCAGGCAACACATGCGATGACTTTAGATCAAAGTTATCGTTTGGGCCATAGAGATTAGTAGGCATAAGCGATACATAATCTCTTCCGTATTGTTTCCGCAACGCCTGAATAAGCTTGACTCCTGAAATTTTTGCAATTGCATACCATTCATTAGTCGGTTCCAAAGAATCAGTAAGCAGGTACTCTTCTTTTAAGGGCTGCGGCGCAAACTTTGGATAGATACAGCTCGACCCTAAGAAGATGAATTTTGGAATATCATTCTCATGCGCTGAACGTATTAGGTTGTTCTGTATGAGCATATTGTCCATCAAGAACTCATATGGGTAGGTATCATTTGCTAAAATCCCTCCAACCCTCGCTGCAGCGTCAATAATTGCAGTAGGGTGCTCAGCTCTAATAAACTCCTCTACAGCCTTTTGATCTCGTAAGTCCAACTCTTGAGAAGTTTTTCCGACAAGATTTGTATATCCTTCTGCTACGAGAGCTCTCCAGCATGCAGAGCCCACCATTCCTCGATGACCAGCGATGTATATTTTGTCAGACTTATTAATCATTACTCAAAGTAATTTAGAGTTCGATAGCCTCCATCTTCGAGGTATTTATCTTTTTGCATGAGTTTAAGGTCTGAACTCATCATGTCCTCAATAAGTTCTGCTAATTGAATTTGCGGTTCCCAACCCAATTTTTCTTTGGCTTTAGTCGGGTCTCCTTTCAATAGGTCTACCTCAGTTGGGCGGAAGTATTTTGGATCAATCGCTAATACTGCCTTGCCTATTTCAAGCTGATAGTTTGGATTATTACATTTTGCAACTTTGGCCACTTCATCAACTCCTGATCCTGTGAATTCTAATTCGATACCTACATGGTCAAATGCCATTTTTACAAAATCACGAATTTTAGTAGTCTTACCTGTGGCAATGACCCAATCTTCTGCTTCATCTGCTTGAAGAATCATCCACATCATTCTAATGTAATCCTTTGCATGACCCCAGTCTCTTTTTGAATCTAAATTCCCTAAATAGAATTTGTCTTGAAGACCTAATGCAATACGAGAAACCGCTCTTGTGATTTTTCTTGTTACAAAAGTCTCCCCGCGTATAGGGCTCTCATGATTAAAGAGAATACCGTTAGAAGCAAACATTCCATATGCTTCGCGGTAGTTTACCGTTATCCAATAGGCATACATTTTTGCAACAGCATACGGTGAGCGCGGATAGAAAGGCGTTTTCTCAGTTTGAGGAACCTCTTGTACTTTACCGTAGAGCTCAGAAGTAGACGCTTGATAAATGCGTGTCTTCTTTTCTAAACCTAGAATACGAATAGCTTCCAACAAACGTAATGTTCCAATACCGTCGGCATCCGCTACATATTCTGGTACATCAAATGATACTCGAACATGACTCATAGCGGCAAGGTTATAAATCTCATCCGGCTGAATCTCTTGTATTAAACGAACTAAGTTGGTGCTATCAGTCATATCCCCAAAGTGAAGAAAGAACTTGGCGCCGTCAATATGTGGATCCTGATAGAGATGATCAATACGATCGGTATTGAACAAGGAAGTTCTTCGCTTTAGACCATGAACAACATAGTTATTCTTTAAAAGGAATTCTGCAAGATATGCTCCGTCTTGCCCAGTAATTCCAGTAATTAATGCTACTTTATTCATATCTATAATCTTGCGTCAACTAAAATCTGCGGTAAAAAACCTTTGATATCAAATAGTATTGATTTTTCATCTTTAATCTTAGCAAGGTCTATCTCCAAAAATTCATTATGACTTACAGCAAGAACGATTGCCGAGTATTTAACCCCTAAGACTGATTTTGAATTAGATACCTCAATACCATATTCATTATTAACTTCTTCTAAATCTACCCATGGATCATACACTGTAACATTTAATCCAAACTCTACTAAGTCTTGGTAAATGTCAATCACGCGAGTATTTCTTACATCGGGGCAATTCTCCTTAAAAGTAAACCCTAAGAGCAGTGTTTTTGCTCCCTTTACCTGTATGTCTTTTTGAACCATCTTTTTCACAACCTCCGAAGCCACAAAAGATCCCATAGAATCATTGATGCGTCGTCCCGCTAGAATGATTTCGGGATAGTAGCCGGACTCTTGAGCTTTTTGAGCTAAATAGTATGGGTCAACACCAATACAGTGCCCTCCTACAAGACCTGGTTTGAATGGCAGAAAATTCCATTTAGTACCTGCAGCTTCAAGAACAGCATGAGTGTCGATTTCAAGCTTATTAAAAATCTTGGCCAACTCATTGACAAAAGCAATATTGATATCACGCTGACTGTTCTCAATTACTTTCGAGGCTTCAGCAACCTTAATTGATAATGCTAGGTGCGTTCCAGCGGTTATTATCTCTTGATATAGGCTATCAATTACATGAGCAGCTTCAGGCGTCGAGCCCGAAGTCACTTTTAGTATTTTAGTTACCGTACGCTCTTTATCACCCGGATTAATGCGTTCAGGTGAGTACCCGACAAAGAAGTCTTGATTAAACTTCAAACCTGATATTTTTTCCAAAACCGGCACACATTCATCCTCGGTAACACCTGGATAAACTGTGCTTTCATAAATTACATAATCTCCTTTTTTTAAGACTTTGCCTACACTTTCAGAGGCCTTGATAAGCGGTGTCAGAACTGGTCTTTTATACTTGTCGGTTGGTGTAGGAACTGTAACAATGTAAAAATTCGCAGATTTAATACCCCCAACAGCTGTTGTACAAAACAATCCTCTACCTTTTGACTCGGCTGTTACTAGATCTGATACAATCTCTTTCTGAAGATCAGCATCATTCACTTCCAAAGTGTGATCATGACCGGCCATTAGCTCATTCACACGACTCGTATTGATATCAAAACCGATAGTCGGATATTTTTTCGCAAACTCAACGGCTAGAGGAAGACCAACATATCCTAATCCAATAACTGCTATTTTCTTTTCCATTAATTACAACTTCTTGAGCAACCAACTGCTCGATTGAATTTTATCTCCTAGACCGTCGCTAAGGGCAATACCCATTTTTACACAGACTGGGCGTTCTGGTATAGTTTCATTGTCTTGATCTCCACCGTTATCAAAGGCTAGATTATAGTCTTGATCATATTCATTAGCAATCTTTTCTAGCGTCGCAAAAGCCGTACGATCTTCATCTACGAATAGAATGACGTTATCTACTGCCTTGATGTTTGACACGATAATCATGCGCTCCTACTCGCTCTGAAACTCTTTGCGTCCTTTCAGCGTTCTTTGATAATCGTTATTTAAAATCACAAAAAGCTCATCAGCCATAGCTTTGGCATTGTTAAAATACTCCAAATGTCCTTTGTGGATAGGATTAAAATATTTAGATACTATGACTCCTTTTTTCATGTCAATACAATGTCTAATACCTGTTTGTCCTTGTTCTCTACAGGACAATATGCTTGCAACCGGGCAATCATTGTTCGTCCGTTTTTTGCCAAACCAATAACGCCGTTTCCGTGTCTATGTCAGCGCCGCTGCCGCTCACCTGCCAGGTAATGGTCTTTTCAATTAAGGTTTCCACCTTATCCATCAGCTCTCCTAAGTAACCCGTATCCAGTGCCTCACCCACCAAGGTCACTTCCAGCTCCTCGCTGTTAATGCCCATCGCTAAAGCACCTGT
>Ga0209532_1002273_pt1 | contig 13833 bp, 10 predicted proteins | sample COG_02_FD_184746 | JGI IMG/M metagenome (GOLD analysis project Ga0209532, IMG submission 184746) | Pelagic Microbial community sample from North Sea - COGITO 998_met_02 (SPAdes) (version 2) | ecosystem: Environmental > Aquatic > Marine > Neritic zone/Coastal water | place: Helgoland, sampling... | reverse complement strand
CTCATGATAAGAAACACTGACATTAACCTGACCACCAAGTAATTCATCAGTCTTTTGAGATAAATCAAATACATCAATACCATCATAATCATTATCACACTCCTCTAATGGAGTAGGTACGGTGATAGTAGGAGGGTTGATTGTTGTTAATCCAAAGGATGTAGTTGAGTAACAATTTGGGAACGTGTTTTCAACAATTCTTACAAAAATAGTTTGATTAAATGGATTAATATTTTGATAAGATTCAATATTGGCGATAGCGTTAATATCTTGTTCAGCTTCTTCTAAGGTCTCAAAATAAGTAATAGTTGGTGTAGTTGTAATTGTTGCTGATATTGGTTCTGTCTGTTGTGATAAATCAAATAATCCAAAACCATCGACTAAATTGTTGTCACAAGAAAGTAATGTTTCAGGAGATTCAATAGTAAGAGGAATGTAAAATTCTACAAATAAATCATCAGAGTAATTACAAGTCTCTCCGTAAGAAATGTTAACTGAGTAATTTCCAGTTTCACTAACTTCTAGTACTGATGAATTTTCTCCTTCAATTTCGATATCATTATTAAACCAAGTATAATCTCCATTTTCAGTAAAAGTATCAATAGTGTAAGTATCATCAGGGCAGGGTGCTAAGCCGTTTTCAATAAGGATATCGTCACCTAAATCAATCCCTAAATCAAAACTTCCACCCTCAAGAAATACAGCAGTATCTAAAGCGCTATCACCAGCATCTGCAACAGCTAGTTTGATATGATAAGTTTGCCCTGGAACAACTTCAGATTGAGCAGTGAATGCTCTTGTATAACCATCGTATGCAATAGGAGATTCTCCTTGTGCAACATAACCACCAAAATATTCTGGATTAGCAGCGCCGCAGACTCCATTGTCTGGGTGTATGTTAGTAACTAATATTGGAGTGTCTGAATCTGGTAAAACTGCTAGATTTGTGGTTACTCCGTCTTCGTTAGTTAAGAAGAAACCAAATATATCAGAAAAACTACATTCAAAACTTCCTTGATCGTACTCTTCCGACGCCATAATAAACCTGAAGCTAATATTATTGGAAATTGGCACAAAATCAAATTCAATTACTGACGCATTGTTGGTATTATCATTTGCACTGTCAGTTTGTTCCAATAATGTAGTTAAGTCGATATCTCCTGGCCATCCAAAATTTCCACTACTTGCATTTCCAATACCTGGGTTAGGACCAGTTCCTAAGCTAGCATCACCTGATGATAAGATAATACCTTGACTAAATTCAAAATTTTCAGAAATTTCACTAAAATATCCAATACCATTTACATCATCAAAATCAGTCCCTGAGGAGTAAGTTATATTTGAAATATCTGCACATTCATTATTAATTAAGATTTCAGTCACTAATTCTTCAACAGTGTATGTACATTGATCAACCATAACATCCGGCGCAACTGGAGTTGGACTTGGATTAATTACAGCACCAATCTCTATTCTGTTAAATGTATCACACTCACCGTCAGGAAAAGGTGACACAAAAAACGAAGTTGTTTCACTAATATCAGGGTTGTAATTTGTTCCTTCAAAAACTAAATTTCCACCAATCTGACTATCATACCAATAAACATCTCCATCTCCAATATTTGAGGTTGCCACTAATTCTGACAATTCATTTAGACATCCACTAAAATCACTTGTTTCAACAATTGGAGCAAGTAAAGCTGTACTTGAAGATAAATTCAATACTGGATCTCCAGGCATACCACCAAATTCTACTATATATCCTTTGGGTTGATAAGGACCTGAGCCAGGGCCAGCATTGCTTAGGTCATTCCAAGAGCCTATCAAGCCAATTGAAGGATCAGTTATATGAGCAAAATCTTCATCTCCTGACTGATTAGGTTCAGGTGGGTCATTATTCCAATTTGAATACATTCCAGCTGCTGCTGATCCATTAAAGTTACCATTCCAAAAATTTGTTCCTGCTTCAGGTCCTGTCACCCAATTCCATTGCCCTTCATTTGTGAAGTCCGATGCGCCAATCCATCCAGTCGCACTAGCTTGTTCAACAGCTATTTGTGATTCTTCTGGACTCATTATAGTTGCTAAATAACCTTGTAAGCCAAAATAAGTCTGATTTTCAGCTGCTGTCTTAGCTTGTTGCCATGTGATTCCAAGAACATCAATATATTCATAGAAATGCCCAGTTGATGGTAAAAAATTAGCATCTCCGATAGTAAAAGAAAAGGACTTATTTACTGGGTTATTATTAGTACTACTAAATCTAACATCATAAACAGCTGGGATTATATCTGCATATAAAGCTTCAGCTCCACCAGGTCCTTTAAGTTCTAATTTTCCAGAAACTGGATCCCAAGTTTCTTGAATACCTGGGTGTACACCAGTTAAACTAAGAACGTCTTCACCTTGTACATATCCCTGTGATATCTGAATATATAATGCCTCTATAGATTCATCGTCTGGGTCTGTGATATCAAAAAAGGTTACTATGGCCTGTTCAGATAATGGACAGTAAAATTCATTTCCTTCGGAAAAAATTTCTGGCGGAAGATTATCTTGACTGAAAGATAATTGGAATATAAATAATATGAGTAAACATATTTTTCTTATCATTTAAGTCATTGTTTTTTTAACGATTCAAAAATAACATTTTAAATAAATATAGAAGGTTAAATTATTGCCTAATATTGTAATTGGTTAAAAATCTACCAATTTCTGCCAGAAATGGAATACCAATCTCATCGTATTCATAATAATTATCATTAAGTATATTATTTGCATTAGTGTAGATACATGCAGTTAAGACAAAGTGTCGATCAGAATTTTTATTGTATATATACGCATTATCTATACTGTACCCATAGGCATTACCAACTTTATTATAAATATTATCATTTATCATGCCATCTTTATCTCCGTATATAAAAAATTTATTATAATTATTTGGATATATATTTTTATCAAATCCCATTTCAAAAGGAGTTGAAGACATTAACTTTTGTATTAAAAGGTTCTGTGATTTAGATAAATTAAATTTTTTATTTTTTGAAATTTCAGGAAAAAACAAAAAGATTAAAATATTATTCAATTCCTCAATGGAAAAATAATTTTTTCTAGAAAAATCCATTGATTTATTTTGTAGCTCATTGTCTAATATGAAACCAACACCCTTATTTAAATTTTTCAAATTTAATTTTGTTAGAGGTTTGTTGTTGATTGATTTTTGTATTTGATTTATTTCTCCATTTCTATAAAAATTAATTTCTTTTGTTTTTAAATTATCAGATTCTTTAGTTGATAATCTATGAGAAATACTAAAGTCTTTAAAGCCCTTTTGTTTAAGCTTTTTATTGATGTAGTCTTGTCCTAAGAATTCAAATAATCTATTATAAGACTCATTACTACTAATTATAAATAAATCTGTTATTTCTTTTTTGAATGTAGTAATTATAGAGTCACCTTCAATTGAAAATTCGCTATTGATGTTTAAATTAGGATTTTCATTTATTTTTTCAATGGTTAATAATGCAATTGGAAGTTTTATAGAACTAGCGGGGTAGAAGTAGTTTTTTTTATCTACATTAAATTTTTTGTTATGTATTGTAAACCCATTTTTTCTTTTTTTTAATTCAGTTAATATTATTTGAACTTCAAATTTCTCTTTGTTCTTATACACATAATTAATTAATTCTGACTCACTATTTTTTAAAATAGACCTTATAGATTGAGCATAAGAATTTTCTATAAAAATCAATGTAAATATTAGGGAATATTTAATTATTTTTTCAAAAATTTTGTCCATTTATTAAAGATATAGCTTTATAGTTAATGTTAATATATATTAACTTTAAATGTTGGTCATATCCATGAGGTTAATTACATTTGCCTTGCTAATTATTATATACCAATTATGAATTTACACGAATATCAAGGTAAAGAAATGTTAAGTAGTTTTGGAGTTAGGATTCAAAGAGGTTTAGTTGCTCAAAATTCTGATGAAGCCGTAGAGTGTGCAAAAAAACTCACTGAAACAACTGGTACAAGTTGGTTTGTAATAAAAGCTCAAGTACATGCAGGTGGTCGTGGTAAAGGAGGTGGAGTTAAGCTTGCTAAAAACTTAGATGAAGTTAAATCCATTTCTAACGATATTATTGGTATGAACCTTATTACCCCTCAAACCTCTGCAGAAGGTAAGAAGGTACATCAGGTCCTAATCGCTGAAGACGTTTATTATCCTGGCGAGTCAGAAACAAATGAATTTTACATGTCAGTACTTTTAAATAGATCTACAGGAAATAACATGATTATGTACTCTACAGAGGGTGGTATTGATATTGAAACTGTTGCTGAAGAAACTCCTCATTTAATTCATACAGTTGATATAGACCCATCTACAGGCATATTACCTTTTCAAGCTCGTCAAGTTGCATTTAACTTAGGATTAAGTGGTTTAGCTTTTAAGGAAATGACAAAATTTGTAGTTTCTCTTTATAATGCATATGATAAATCAGACTCTTCATTATTTGAAATAAATCCAGTTTTAAAAACAAGTGATGATAAAATTTTAGCTGTTGATGCTAAAGTTTCAATCGATGACAATGCACTATTTAGACATAAAGATTATGCCCAGCTTAGAGATCTCAGAGAAGAGAACCCTATTGAAGTTGAAGCTAATAAAGTTGGTCTTAATTATGTTGATTTAGATGGAAATGTTGGCTGTATGGTTAATGGTGCTGGACTGGCCATGGCTACAATGGATCTTATAAAACAATCTGGGGGCGAACCAGCAAATTTTTTAGATGTTGGTGGTACTGCTGATGCAGAAAGAGTAGAAATTGCATTTAGAATTATTTTAAAAGACCCTAATGTCAAAGCAATTTTAGTTAATATTTTTGGAGGAATAGTAAGATGTGATAGAGTTGCCCAAGGAATTGTTGATGCTTATAACAATATGAAGGATTCTATACATATCCCTATTATTGTTAGGCTGCAAGGAACAAATGCTGGCTTAGCCAAAGAAATAATTGATGGTTCTGGCTTAGATGTTCAAAGTGCAGTTGAGTTTGAAGAAGCTGCTCAAAAAGTCCAAAATGTTTTAGCTAGCTAAATTTACTTGATTTTACGTCTTGTAATTCTTTAATCTGATCTCTATATTTTGCTGCTTCTATAAAGTCCAAGTTTTTTGCTGATCCTTCCATAAGTTTCCTTATTTCTCTAATTTTTTTATCTACTTGTTTTTTATTTATAAAATGTTCACTTCTTTTATTTATAATTTTTAATTCTTCTTTTTGAGCCTCTTTATTTTTGGTTAAAGCGTTATTTAAAGATTTTATTATAGCAGTAGGAGTGACGTTGTTTTCTTTATTATACTTAATCTGTTTTTCTCTTCTGTAGTTAGTCTCGTCTATAGTTTTTTGCATACTTTTAGTAATCTTATCAGCATACATTATTGCCTTACCATCAAGATGTCTAGCAGCTCTACCAACAGTTTGTGTTAAAGCTCTAGCAGATCTTAAAAAACCTTCTTTATCAGCATCTATAATTGCGACTAATGAAACTTCTGGTAAATCTAGACCTTCCCTTAATAAATTGACTCCAACAAGAACATCAAATATGCCTTCACGAAGATCTTGCATTATTTCAACTCTCTCTAACGTGTCAACATCACTATGAATATATCTTGTTCTAACATCAATTTTAATTAAATACTTAGTAAGTTCTTCAGCCATTCTTTTGGTAAGTGTTGTTACTAATATTCTCTCATTCTTTACAACTCTTATTTGAATTTCATTAATTAAGTCATCTATTTGTTTATCACTTGGTTTAACTTCAATTATTGGATCTAGTAATCCAGTTGGTCTAATTATTTGTTCTGTATACAACCCTTCAGTCTTACTTAACTCATAATCAGCTGGTGTCGCACTTACATAGATTACATTTTTTTGTAAACTTTCAAATTCCTCAAATTTTAAAGGTCTATTATCCATCGCGGCTGGAAGTCTAAATCCATAGTCAACAAGGTTTTCCTTTCTACTTCTATCTCCTCCGTACATAGCATGTACCTGAGAAACAGTAACGTGACTTTCATCAATTACCATTAAATAATCATCAGGAAAATAGTCAAGTAAACAAAAAGGTCTTGTTCCAGGATTTCGACCGTCAAGATATCTTGAATAATTTTCAATACCTGAGCAGTAGCCTAATTCTCTAATCATTTCTAAATCAAACTCTGTTCTTTCTTTTAATCTTTTAGCCTCTAGATGTTTTCCTATTTCCTTAAAATAATCATGTTGTTTTAACAAATCGTCCTGAATATTTTTTATTGCATTTTGTAAAATATCTGGAGAGGTAACAAATATATTAGCTGGAAATATATTTAATTTTTTAAAATTCTCAATCTTGTTATTTGTAATTGGATCAAAAGATTCTATTTCTTCAATTTCATCCCCAAAAAAATGAATTCTATAAGCTTCATCTGCATAACCTGGAAATACATCAATAGTATCACCTTTTATTCTAAAATTACCTCTATTAAATTCAGCTTCAGTTCTTGAATATAAACTCTGAACTAATCGATTTAATAATTTAGTTCTTGATATCTTTTGATCAACCTTTAATTCAATTATATTTTTTTGAAATTCAACAGGATTACCAATTCCATATAGACAAGACACTGATGCAATAACAATAATATCTCTTCTTCCAGAGAGTAGAGAAGTCGTAGTACTTAACCTAAGCTTTTCAATTTCTTCGTTAATAGATAAATCTTTTTCTATGTAAGTACCACTAACAGGCATATAAGCTTCTGGTTGATAGTAGTCATAATACGAAACAAAATATTCGACGGCATTCTTTGGAAAAAACAGCTTGAACTCAGAATATAATTGTGCTGCTAAAGTTTTGTTGTGTGCAAGAACTAATGTAGGGCGTTGAACATTTTCTATTACATTGGCAACAGTGAAGGTTTTACCTGAACCAGTTACACCTAAAAGAGTTTGATACTTTTCATTAGATTCAATCCCTTTTGTCAACTGATTGATAGCATTTGGTTGATCTCCTGTTGGTTTAAAATCAGATTGTATTTTAAAGTCCATTTAGTTAAATTACATCTAATTAATTATAAAAATCATCGTACTCATTGTAATTTCCTAACTCATCATCTTCATTCTCTTCATCAAATCTTTTTTCAGCTTTGAATTTTTTTTCAGGAACGGTACTTGGTATTTGACCTTTTGAAAAAATTAGATTAGGATAATTTACTCCACTGTTTAGCTCTACAATTTCCACTAATTCAATTAAAAAGGTCCACAGATTTAGAAAATCATAAACATAGATTATTCTATTGTTATCATTATTAATCTCACTTTCCATTAAAACATCGCTCATTAATCTATTAGTTTCACCAATATCTCCGAGATCAAATAATGAAATTTCTTCTCCTTGATTCCACTCTTTGTCACTTAAGTAAAAAGATGCCATCTCATTACCTTCAAAACCAAAAGATTGTGTGATTGAATTGTGAAAGTCTTCAAGATTAGCAGATTTATTAATTTCAATATCTCTAAAAATATCATCATCAGTATCATTGTCAAGTATTACTCTGAGTCTGTAAATCATTTTATTTTTATTTTGCGAATTAACTTATTTCTAATTAAATATTCTAGTAAAATATAAAACTGTAATCCAAAAATTATAGTAGCTATAACTAAGTGAATAGGTTGGCTTAGCACAGGAAAATCAAAGTAATACATTAAAATTCCAGTTATAATTTCAACTCCAATGAAAAACATCACATAATTAATTTTATTAAATCCTAAGCTTAGTTTTTTATTTAAGTAGAAAAGATACAAGTTTACTAATAATACCACAATTGAAAAGCTTCTGTGAACGTAGAATTTTAATGGTACACCTGTTAGCCAATTTGATTTATCATAACCTATTAATTTAACTTGTTCATCTACAAACTCTCTAACTTGTGTCCCAATTACTACCTGAACCAGTGTTAGTAATATTGAAATTATAATTAGATTTTTAAATAATTTGTTCTCTAATATATTTGCTTTTTTTGTTTGTACTATTAATAATAATATTAAACCAACTATTACTAATGCCATTAACATATGAATAGTTATTTTGTATGGAGCTAAATTTGAGTCCACCACAGTTTTTCCAAGCCATGCTTGAAATCCCATCCCAAGTACAGTTAGTATAGAAATTATCGAAAGATATTTGTAATCTTTCCAATAGTAAATACTTATCAAAGTAAAAAGTAGTATTGGTATTCCCGCCAAGGCTCCAATTAATCTATTAAGATATTCAATCCATGTATGTACAGGGTCATAAGCAACATAGTCGTGCTTTTGAAATAAATTCCAATTACTTAAATTAATTAATTCCTCAGATTTAAAATCTTTAATGGCTGTATAGAAATTTTCTGAATTTAGAAGAATCATTTCGCCCTTATTGTAATTATGAAATGATTTAAATATCAATTGACTTTCTTCAGTAGGAGGTATATAATACCCAAAACATTTTGGCCAATCTGGACACCCCATACCAGAACCAGTCATTCTAACAATTGCACCAGCAATAATCACTAGATAAATTAAAACTAAAGAGATTTTAGTAAGTTGGTTGAATCTTTTATTCATTCTTTTAAACCTAGTTTTTTTGCTTCGCTAATCATAAGCTTATAAGCTGCATTATATTCATTTGGTATAACCCCTTCTAAGATTGCCTCTTTGATAATTTCTTTTAAAGTTCCAATAACTTTAGAGGGCTTAATTTTAAACTTAGTCATGATTTCTTCACCTGTTATTGGGGGTTGAAAATTTCTAATATTATCTCTCTCTTCTACTTCGATTATTTTATTTCTTACGATTTTAAAATTATTGTGGTATTTATTGAACTTTCTTTCGTTTTTAGTGGTAATATCTGCTTCACAAAGAGTCATTAGGTCCTCGACGTAATCACCAGCATCAAATACCAATCTTCTGACAGCTGAGTCAGTTACAATATCTTGAGCTAAGACAATTGGTCTAGAGCTCATAAATACTAATTTTTGGACATACTTCATTTTTTCATTTAGAGGGAGTTTTAATCTTTTAAATAAATGATAAACCATTTTAGAACCTTCAAATTCATGTCCATGGAATGTCCACCCAACTTTTTTACTAAATTTTTTAGTAGGTGCCTTTCCAATATCGTGTAAAAGAGCTGCCCATCTAAGCCACAAATTATTTGTATGATGACAGATATTATCTAAAACTTCTAAAGTATGATAGAAATTGTCTTTATGAGTTTGTCCTTCAATTTCATCAATTCCCTTTAGAAAAGTGATTTCTGGTAAAATATATTTTAAAAGCCCACATTTTTCTAATAATATAAAACCAATTGATGGTTTGTCCGATAGTAATATTTTATTTAACTCTACTACTATTCTTTCATTTGTAATAATTTTAATTCTAGATGATAAACTTTTAATAGATTTTAAAGAGTTTTCGTCAATTTTAAAATTTAGTTTGGTAGCAAAACGAATAGCTCTTAACATCCTAAGAGGGTCATCGTTGTAAGTTATTTCAGGGTTAAGAGGAGTTCTAATGACTTTATTTTCAATATCACTTAATCCATTAAAAGGATCTAGTAAAGACCCAAAATTATGTTTATTTAAACTTAAAGCCATGGAATTGATAGTAAAATCTCTTCTATTTTGATCATCATTTAAACTACCAATACTAACTTTCGGATTTCTACTCTCGAGGGTGTAAGATTCTTTTCTGGCTCCAACAAATTCAATCTCCATGCTATTATATTTAAACATAGCTGTACCATAGGTTTTAAAAACAGTAACTTTTGGAGTTTTTTCTATTTTTCGTGATACATATTTTGCAAAATCAATACCATTACCAATAACTAAGATATCGATATCCTTAGGAGTCGACTCACTAATTATAAAATCTCTAACAAAACCTCCAATGACATAGCATTCTAAACCTAATTCGCCCGCACATGAACTAATTAAATTAAATATGTTATTTTTAAGAGCTTCTGTATAAATCATTTTGTAATTTATTACCTAATTTTTGAAATTGTTCCGTCCAAATTAATTTTAATAATTGAAGATGCTTTATTGTATGAGTTATTGCTTGGCAAATTTACGACATAGTCCACTTGTTTTAAAATCTTGGTGTTGATTTCTTTAACATTATATGCGGTTGGTTCACCACTTAAATTTGCAGAAGTTGATACAATCGGTTTTCCAATTTTTTTTATAATCTTTTTACAAAATTCATTGTCAACAACACGAAAACCTATACTATCATTTTCACCAGTTAATAGCTTGGATATGTTGATTGAATGGTTATAAATAATAGTAGTTGGTGATAAAGCTTTTTCTAAAATTTCTCTTGACTGCTTAGGAACTGAAGTTAGATATTTCTCTAACATAGAGCTATGATTTAGTAGACAAAGCATTGGATTTGATGAATTTCTTTGCTTTATTTTATATATGTTTTTAATTGCAGCTTCGTTGGTAGCATCACACCCAAGCCCCCATACTGTATCAGTAGGATAAACAATAACACCCCCACTGCTCAAAATTTTAGCAGCTTTTTCAACCTCTTTGTTAATAATATTAATCATTAATAAATATATTTACATCAAATATAAAAATAACCTTTTGATAAAAGTTAAATTAATAAATACTGATTATAATTCCTCTAGCGATGTTATTGAAAATTTCATCAATAATTTTACTAATTCAGGTTTAATAATCAAGGATTCAAGAAATGTAATAAAGTCTTTTGAATCGGATAAGTTTATATACAATATAAAGTCATTCAAAATACCCAATATTTTTAATGCAATTATATACAATAAATTTAGAACAAGTAAGGCAGAGAGATCTTACAGATATGCTCAAAAACTATTAAGTATTGGAATTAATACTCCTGATCCAATAGCGTATTTTGAGTTTAAAACAAGATTATTTTTGAAAAATAGTTATTATGTCTCTAAAAATATTGAATATAATTTTTCAATTAGAGAAGTAATCAAAGATTCAAACTTTAACAATCGTGAAAAAATTTTAAAGTTATTTTCTGAATTTACATATAAGCTCCATGAAAATAATATCAATTATTTAGACCATTCACCAGGGAACACACTAATTAAAGTAAATGAAAATAACTATAAATTTTACCTAATTGATTTAAATAGAATGGAATTTAAAAAAATGAATTTTGATGATAGAATGAAAAACTTTAACAGATTAACCCAGGACTCTAAAGTAATAAAGATTTTTAGTGAACAATATGCTAGTTTATACAAAGTAGATAATGATATAATCTATAAAAAAATGTTATTCTATTCAAATAAATTCTTCTCAAACAGAAGTAAGCTAAAAAAATTAAAAAAGTTCAAGTTTTAAAATCCAAAAATTTTATAAATTTTTAGTCTTCTTAAAAAAGATAGTTTTCTCACGCTGGGTACACCACTATTTGATATATATTTTCTAACAGCTTTAATCATTCTTCGTGAAGATTTTCCATCTGTATATGGATGATATTTTTTTATTAGCTCATCTCTTTTTTCTAAAAAACTATCATTTGATAAATTATCTTCAATAAGAGTTATCAAGTCCGTGTATTTTTTGGAGTCTTGCCAATATTTGATTTTTGCAATATTATTAAAAGTTATCACAGGTTTATTTAGTAGACTAAACTCATATATTACAGAAGATGTATCACTAACTAATAGATCAGATATTTTCAATAAATCTGTAATATCATTATCATCATAGATTAAAATATTTGAATTTAATTTGGCTATTTGTTTGTACTCATTTTTTATTTTTTTATCCATTAAAGGATGAAACTTTATTAGAATTAAATAATCACTGTAACTTATTGATATTATTTCTTTTTTTAAATGTGGAGCAGATGTTAATTTAGGAGAAAAAGTTGGTGCGTATAAAATCACTTTATCTTTTTTGGACTTTATTAATAGATCTTCTTTCTTTTTATCTAAATCCGAACTCCATTTAAATAAATTATCAATTCTTGACCAGCCTGTTTCAATTACTTCAAAATCCTTGTGTATTTCCTTTTTAGTTAAAAATTCTTTTGTAAAATAAGGACCTTGAGTTAGGTATAAATCAAAATAACTTCTTATTCTAAAATGACCTTTCTTCTCTCCAGCAAAACCATGAAAAACTTGAGTTTTGACTCCTTTTAGATAGTGAGGCACAGCGTTTCCACATACAAAAATTGCTTCACTATTATAATTTTTCAACTCTTTTATAGAAGTGGTATATTGATCAGATTTATATGGAAAGTCACTTAGTATTTCTTTGTCAACAAACCATATAAAATCATAGTTTAGATTTTTTAATTCCTTTTGTATTGGTTCTAATATTCCAAATGCATATTTATTTTTACAAAATAAAATAGAATTCATTAGATTAAATTATTTGCATTTTTAAGGTCTTCTTCAAAATCTATCTCAATACAATTAAAATCTGAAATATCTACAGGCTTTATTATAAAACCATCTTTTTCTATAGCTGTTTCTAAAGCTTTTTCAAAATAGTCATTGTCTCTACAGTCTTCTAACCTTTTTATGAATTTTTCTACATAAGTTGCAGAAATAAAATTTATTCCAACAGCTTCACCTAATCCATTTTCTACCTCTTTTGATAACTTTTTTATACTTCCATCTTTAACTGTGTATTTAACTTCTTCTTCTGCAACTTTACTTGTGTTTACTGCCACAAAAGAAATATCGTTATCAATGTACTCTTTCAATCTTATTAAAATTTTTTTATCAAAAACTATATCTCCATTCATCCATAGAATTGATTCTTTTCTGTACTTTTTTACTGCTTTTAATAAACTTTTTGCAGTATTTGTTTGATCAAAATATTGATTGTAAACATAGGTTAAGTTTGGAAAGCTTTCCATAATTAAATCTTTCTTAAATCCTACAACAAGGTTAATCATATCCGTATCAAATATATAGGATATGTTTTCAGTCATCATTTGCATAATGCTCTTGTTATTATTTAACTTAGTTAAGGGTTTAGGAAAAGGATTTCCTAACCTTGATCCAATTCCAGCAGCTAGAATTATAATTTTCATATTTTCAGATTAATTTTATCAAAGTTATAATAATTAATTTGAATGATATCTTAAGATTTGTTTTTTGTAATTTTACGTATTATACATAATATGGAAAAAAAATATTTACTCTCATTAATAACAAAGTTTTCTAATATTCAATTGAGTATTATAGACTCAAATAGTTTTTCAATTCATTCTACATCAACATTTACTGATAATATATTTAAGCTATTTGATGAGCTTTTTCTTAAATATGGAGATACTATTTCAATTATTTTTAATAATAATTCCATGGTTACTGTATGTAATAATGTCTCAGAAAAAAAATATAAGATTATGTACACGACCGGCTGTTTCGATATATTTCATTATGGGCACCTAAACATATTAAGTAAGTCTAAAGATCTTTGTCAAAAACTTATAGTTGGAGTTTCAACTGATGAATTAATTCTGAAGGAGAAAGGTAAATTACCTGTAATTCCATTTTTAGAGAGAGTAAAAATTGTTGAATCTATCAAATATGTTGATATGGTTGTGCCTCAAACTAATAAAAATAAGCAAGAGGCTATAGATAAATATAATATCGACGCCATTTCTGTTGGTGACGACTGGAAAGGTCGCTATCCAAAGACTTCTTGCCCAGTTGAATATTTTACTTACACTCCAAACGTAAGTAGTACTATTTTAAAAGGCCTGTTATCAAATAGTAAAATTT
>Ga0209532_1002244_pt1 | contig 13955 bp, 14 predicted proteins | sample COG_02_FD_184746 | JGI IMG/M metagenome (GOLD analysis project Ga0209532, IMG submission 184746) | Pelagic Microbial community sample from North Sea - COGITO 998_met_02 (SPAdes) (version 2) | ecosystem: Environmental > Aquatic > Marine > Neritic zone/Coastal water | place: Helgoland, sampling... | reverse complement strand
GCCTTCGGTTTATCATGGCCAGATAGAGCGAGTAGCTGTTCAAGATATTGCTGGTATCGAGCAGTTATGTCTTTGCCGCGCTCTGACTGGTCACTGTAATAATCTCGATCTGGCAGCCCAAGACCGGATTCAACAAAGTGTAATATATAGCTGGTGGCTTCTTTATCATCCTGTGCCACATAGAGATTAAACGGTCCGTCGATACCCGCTGGGTTTATCTTACCGAGAAATTCCGCTACCTGATCGTGGTCCTTTAGCTTGCTGATACTACTGAGGAAACCACTGATCGGTGCCAGACCTAGATTCTCTATTTGCTGTTCATTAATGAAGGCGTTGTAGTAGTCGCCAATCTTGCGCTTGGCGAGGTCATCGCCTGAGTCCCTGGCCGCTTCTTCCACTATAACCCGAGACTGCTCGAGGCTCTTTTTACGCAATGTCATGTAGCTGCCCCACCCCACTTCATCGGCAGGTATATCGGTGCTAGCGAGCCAGCCGCCATTGGCATAGTGATAGAAGTCGTCCTGAGGCCTCACCGACCTGTCCATACCAACCTTGTCTATGCCTGAGATCAATCCTGCAGGCTCAACCGTCGGCTGCTCCTCTGCGCAGCCGCCAAGCAGAGCTACACTGAATAATGAAATGGTTAATTTAGTTAAAGATAAATGGCGCATCTACTACCTCATTAAATAAATAGGGATCACTATTGGGAGTTGTTCGACGGTGCACTTTGCTCAATATAGTCAGCGCTACTGAGGTTCATCAGGCGCATTGCGCCACCCCAAACATAGCCTGTATCAAGGGGGAAAAGATTGTTGCCAAGATGTCTTCCTTCAAGCGCGGCCCAGTGACCAAAGATGATGTTATCGTCAACCGTCTTTCTCGTCGGATAACTGAACCAAGGTGCAAATTGTGCAGTGAGTTGTTTCGCTTGTTGGCCTGGTGCAGTCTTGGTCTGTAATTCTAACTGACCTGAGGCTGTGCAGTAGCGCATCCGGGTCAGGTAGTTGGTAATCAGTCGCCAGCGCGCTGGGCCTCTAAGATCATCAGACCACTTATCAGGTTGATCGCCATACATACCTTGAAAATAACTCTGAGCACGATCTGAGCGCAGCACTTGCTCAACCTCTGCGGCTAATGTTTGCGCAGTGCTAATAGTCCAGTTCGGAGGTATGCCCGCATGCACTATTGTGTATTGACCGACTCTGAGGAGAAGAGGTTGTTGCTGTAGCCAGCTGACAAGTTGATCGCGATCACTGGCCTTAAGAATTCCATCTAAGGTGTCTTTTGGGGTTGGCTTTCTAATGCCGTGGGCAATCGCCAACAGGTGTAGATCGTGGTTGCCGAGTACTGTTTTAAAAGCACTGCCGAGATCCATGCAAAAGCGCAGTGTCTCTAGAGATTGGGGCCCACGGTTGATTAGATCACCGGTGGCAATCAAACGATCTGTGGTGGGCTCAAACTGCACTCTATCCAACAGCTTGAGCAGCGGATCTAGGCAGCCTTGGATGTCGCCAACCACATAGTCAGTCATTTAGTTCACAGCGTGGGGTGTTGAAAGTAAGAAGGGCTCTATGGTGGCATCAAACTCACAGCCCGCATCATCGCGCATCTTGTAGCAACCCTGCATGGTACCTATGGGCGTGTCGAGCATTACGCCACTGCTGTACTTGTAGGACTGCCCTGGACCAATCATTGGTTGCTCGCCGACAACACCGGCTCCACGAACTTCCTGTTTAGCGTCGTTGGCATCTGTGATTATCCAGTGGCGCCCAAGCAGCTGCGCCGGATTCTCACTCTGATTGTGTATGGTGATGTGGTAGGCAAAGGCAAATTGAGACTCGTCAGGCTTTGACTGTTTTAAAAGATATTCGGTTTTAACGTTTACGGTGATGGCGTCGAGGCTCATTTTTTACTCATTATACTTTGATTGACATAGTTCGACAGGGCGACAAATTCAGCCACTGATAGCTGCTCGGCACGACGCGATAAGTCTACAATCTCGTCCACACCAACAAGATGTTCTGCATAGGCGCGGATGCCATTGCGCAAGGTTTTACGACGCTGCTGGAAGCCCAGGCTAACTATTTGACTAAGCAACTCTTCATTCTCGGCGACACAGGGTTTGGTGCTATGGGGTTTAAGCCGCACAATCGCGGACTGAACCTTGGGTTCTGGACGAAAAGCTGAGGGTGGTACAGGTATCAGCGGCATAACTCGACAGTGATACTGCACCATAATCGATAGGCGACCATAGGTCTTGTTACCTGGTGCGGCACTCAGTCGATCCACCACTTCCCGCTGCAGCATAAAGTGCATATCTTTGATTAGTGTGCGACTGTTTAATAGATGAAAGAGAATTGGCGTCGAAATATTGTAGGGCAGGTTGCCGACAAGGCGCATCTGCCGCCCCTTATGAAACTGGGAGAAATCAGTTTTGAGGGCGTCGCCACTAAATATACTAAAGTCTGGGTAGTCGGCAAATTTGTCGGTCAGGAAGCTCACTAAATCACGATCCAGTTCCACCACTTTCATCGACGGGCAGCGCTGAATTAAGTGTTCGGTAAGAGCCGCTGTACCTGGACCGATCTCAATCAAATTGTCGTCAGCGCTGGGGCCAATGGCAGTAATAATCTGGCCAATAATATGCTGATCGACGAGAAAGTTCTGACCGAAACGTTTTCTAGCCTGATGTTGAATTGTCATTATTTAACCGCGCGGGGTTTGATGGGTCGCCATGGCGACGGCGACTTGAATAGCTGTGTGCAGGCTGCCTTGATCAGCCTTACCGCTGCCGGCAAGATCCAGCGCTGTGCCGTGATCCACAGAGGTGCGAATAATTGGCAGGCCCAATGTGATATTGGCGGCACGGCCAAAGCCTTGGTACTTCAATACGGGTAAGCCCTGATCGTGATACATAGCCAATACGGCATCCGCATTATCCAGATACTTTGGGGTAAACAATGTATCAGCGGGCAGAGGCCCAATCAGATTGACACCCTGCTGGCGATACTCGGCCAGCAGAGGTTCAATCACGTCGATTTCTTCACGTCCCAAATGACCGTTCTCGCCCGCATGGGGGTTTAGTCCGCAGACCAGAATCGATGGGGCTGTAATGCCGAACTTAGTTTCAAGATCGCTAATTAGAATGTCGATCACCTGGCGCAATGATGACTCTGTAATGCTGTCGGCTACATCCCGCAAGGGAAGGTGAGTTGTTGCTAGAGCAACCCGCAGTTCTGTGGTTGCCAGCATCATCACCACTAGAGGAGTGGACGTTTTATCGGCAAGGTATTCGGTGTGACCGGAAAAGGCGTAGCCAGCATCATTGATAATCGATTTCTGCACTGGGCCTGTAACCATGGCCTGACAGTAGTCTGTCTTACAGGCATCTATAGCGGCATCTAGGCAGGCCAGTACATAGGGTGCATTGACTTTATTTAGCTGGCCGGCAACAGCAGGCTGCGCCAAGGCAATGGGAATGATCGCTAGTTCACCTGGCGCCAGAGGCTGTGCCGTTGCGCCTGGCGTGCGCAGTGTAAGGGCCAGCCCAAGCTGTTTGGCGCGCTGTTGCATTAGCTGTGGATCAGCATAGGCAACCAGCTCGTGGTCACAGCCGCTCTGCACCAGGCTGATCAATATATCAGCGCCAATGCCAGAGGGCTCTCCCGGCGTCAGCGCCAACCTCAGGGTCATGTCTCTGCAGACTCTTTAATTTCAACAAAGGCTTCGTCGCGGATCTCTTGCAGCCAGACCTGAAGTTCTTCTTCGTACTTGCGCTGGCGCAGTAGGTTTTGCGCGCGATTGCGGGTAATGTTTTCGCTAAAGTCTTGCTTGCGGCGCTCGGTGACTTGCAGTATGTGCCAGCCAAATTGTGACAGGAACGGGGCGCTGACTTCGTTTAGCTCAATGCCGCTCATGGTCTGCTCAAACTCGGGAACAAACATTCCCGGAGTTGACCAACCTAGTTCGCCACCGTTGAGTGCAGAGCCAGGATCTTCGGAAAATTCTTTTGCTAAGAGGGCGAAATCTTCGCCGGCTTTGACGCGCTCGCGCAGATCAGTTAGTTGGCTAATCGCAGTTGCTTCATCGCGGATTTCATTTGGCTTGATCAGGATGTGACGGGCAAAGTGTTGCTCAATTAGTTGCTCACCGCCGCCTTTGCGCCCATAGAGTTTAATCAGGTGATAGCCGGCATCACTGCGGATCGGCTCAGATATCTGGCCTATTTCCAAGCCTTCTACCGCTTCAATAAATACTCCCGGCAGCTGAGCCATTTTGCGCCAGCCTAAATCACCGCCTTGAAGAGCGGTCTGATCTGCTGAGTTGGCAATCGCCAGTTGACGGAAGTCGGTACCATTGTTGGCTTCATCGAGCAGTCCCTGAGCGCGCTGGAGAATCGCATTGACCTCATCGCTATTTTTACCACTAGGCACGGGCAACAAAATATGGCCCACGTTGACGTCTGGAGAGGTCATAAAGCGACCCTCTTCAGAGTTGAGAAAGTTATCTAATTCTTGGCTGCTGATACGAATGCGGCGCATCACCTGACCCTGTTGCACACGCATCAAAATCATTTCGTTGCGAATCTCTTCGCGCACATTGGCCAGAGTTGAGCCAGAGGCATGGACCTGTTCGGCATACTGCTCCATGGTCAACTGATTGCTGCTGGCAATGCGAGCCATGGCCTCGTTAAGTTCCGCGTCAGTAATACGAATACCGGCGTTGTAACCCATGTTTAGCTGGAGACGCTCCGAGATCAAACGCTCTAGAACTTGCTGGACGACAATTTCCTGAGGCGGTGGCTGAGTGCCAGAGTTCTGAATCTGAGCGTATATGGTAGCCAAGCGACGCTGCACTTCACTCTCAAGCACCACGTCTTCATCAACTATGGCAACTACCTTATCGAGAATTTCGACCTGGGCGCTGGCAGTGACTGAAAAAGCAGCGAGGAGTACTGCGAGTAGAGCTGTATTACAAGTTTTCTTGAGATCCATAACCGTAGATACCATTTTTTAGCATTGAATCAACCCGACCATTTGCACCGGCCAGACCTTTAAATTGTATTTGGAAAAAGATGCCATTAGTCAGCTTTAAATCTTCTTCCGGCAATAGTATTTCATCTTTTCTATCCAGAGATCGCCGTGCAACTAAACTCGCCCGCCAGCAGCAGCTGTTATATTCAAATCCGGCAAAGACATCGAGCATACGGCTATTGGTAAAATCATGATTCCAGCGTCCTACCAGATTGAAGTTGCCTTGCAGGGGCACAAGCCCAGATATATCGGCTTGCTTTATATTTTGGTCTAAAGGCGCTCCATCAAATAGTCTCGGCGCTCGGCGAGTTGAGTTATAGCTGACATTTAACAACCGATTCTGGCGATCATTGTAGCGCAATGCAATGCTACTTTTGGCCAGATCATTATCGTGGGTGTCGTAAACAACATCACTGCTAAAGCGCCAGCTCTTATTCAACCGGCCAGCGAGTTTGATCGCTAGGGGGGATTGCCTGCGAGCTAACTCCCCGATCTCGTCTTCAGAGGGATTGGATGACAGGGTTACCCTGCGGTCAATATAGTTAATTGCTTGGGCGATACTGGCACTAAAGCGCTCTTGGCCAGATTTACTGTCGATATAGCGAGTAGTTAGAGCAATGGTTAAACGCTCTTCGTCAGATATGCGGTCACCACCATTAAACCGCTCATCGCGAAATAGCAGGTCATAAGAGGGGGTAAACTCACGAGTGTCAAAATCAGGAAGTCCAGACTGATCTCTAAATTTCGATTTCACATAGTAGAGTCGCGGTTCTAAGGTTTGGGTATAGCCGTCGAAAAAGCTCGCAGGACGCTCCAGGAATAAGCTGGCATCCAGCGACGATACTGGAACAGTTATGGCCGAATTATTAATGTTCTGCTGGCTGCTGGTCTGGTTATCAAGATTATAAGCTAGGTGTTTAAGACGGTACTGAGGTCGAAAATAACCCCAGGTCCAGCGCTTGTCCCAACTTATGCCGTAATCGAGACGGTGTCTATCGCCGGTGACAAAACCTGGGTCATCATGATCAAAGCGTGCGGTTTGGTTATTTAAATCGACGACTAGATTGTTGTCAAAGCGATAGTGGCCGTTGGCGGTGACCTTGGGTAGCACCGAGTACTGCTCTTCAAGCCCATCAACAATAATTTGATGGTCCTGAGCTTCGACTCGATAATCCCAATTGTCGGTTTTGTAGCTCATGCCGGCGACCCGGCGAAGGTTAATCCGACTCCTTGACTCCTGACCTAGGCTGCCGAAGTCATTAAAGTAGTCGTTATCGGAAACATTATTCAGATCAAGGAAGGTCGACCAGGCTTTGCCTATGCCGCCGAGATGAGTCAGTCCAGCTAGATAGCGATCCTCGCCAAGGTGTTCCGGCAGGCCGGTGCCCACATCTATATTCTCTGCGTCGCTGCCGCCTTTGTCACTGCCCAAAAAGGCAGCGGTCGCGGTGGTCTCGGAATGGCGCGATAGATGGCGAAGTTCGACCTCAATACCTACGCCGCGCTCCTGCATCAGTCTTGGGGTAATGGTCGCATCGTAGTCTGGCGCCAGATTCCAATAGATCGGCTGGGCGTAATCAAAACCATTGTCGGTACTGGAGTTAATAGTGGGGAATAACAATCCCGAGCTGCGTTGATCGTTAATCGGAAATTTAATCCAGGGAAAGTAAAACACCGGGATATCTTTGACTCGCAGCCGGGCATTTTTCACCGTGGCAAATCCGGATTGCTGATCAATGGCAATCTCGGTGGTCGCCATCTGCCAGGTTGAGTCTCCAGGCTCGCAGGTTGAATAGGTCGCATCATTAATTGTGATCACGCCATCATTGGTTCGGATCAGGGTTTTGGCACTGCCGCGCACTGCTGCTTCATGAAGCACGTAGGTGGCGTTATTTATCGTCACCTCTTTACTGTCGATATCAATCTCTGCATTGCTGCCCAGTAGCAACATACCGGGTTCGCGAAACTGCACATTACCCTGCAGATCAACATTGCGATTGGTCTGATCTATGCGCGCACTGTTGCTGCGAATTTGACGGTAGCCTTGAGATATTTGCACATCGCCCTCCAACACGGCGACATTATTTTCCAGTGCCTCGGTGGAGTTAGCATTTACTTGCAGCGACGCCTGTTCAGGGTTGAGATCGGCGTCGGGATAGTCCCGCGGCGGCTCCACATAAGCACCGCAGCAGTTGCCTTCAATTCTTAAGCGCTGCTCCCCGGTCATTTGATCTTCTTCCAGCCAGTCTAGGTTGCGCACGGCGGCGACTCTTGGTTCATCTGAAGTGGCTAGGTTGGGGGTATTCGCTCGCGCTGGGCGGTTTCGACTAGAGGCGACAATCTGCTCCTCGTTACACAGCCACTGATTGTCGGGGCCAGCGGCGCAATTCCAGGTCACATGAACTTCATCTGCTGAGACATTGAATGACAGGCCAACAGACAGAAAGGGTAATATTATCGTTGCCAACAGCGCGTGACGACTGACCTTAACCTGCTCTGAACAGGCAAAGCCCAGGCTCTGAATCAGAGAGGAAATAGGACTTAATTTAAGGTTGAAAATAGGGCTCAAAGGCGCGCCTGATTGCTGGTTGCTAATGTTCTGGCATTTTACCTGATATCTTGCCAGAGTAGAGGCCTGAATTAGCCTAATTACTCTAGATTGATATTTTTTTGTCCGCTGTTAGTGGCTGTCAGGCAAGCGGCGTTACAAACAGCATTAAGGAATAGAACACCATCGACCCATTAACCACTCAACGTCGCCAGAATTTTATCCATTGGATAGAGACCTGCCTGCCCCAGTCGCACAAGATTGGCCTGCCGCTGCTACTGCAACCCCTTGCCGGTGACGCAGGGTTTAGACGTTATTTTAGGCTCGCGGGACAGACCTCACTGATCGCTGTTGACTCGCCACCAGACAAAGAGAATAACCCCGCTTATATTCATGTCGCCATGGCATTCCAGCGCCATGGGGTCAGCACACCGAAAATACTCGCAGTGGACTTTGCCAATGGGTTTTTCTTGCTAGAGGATTTTGGACGCCAGCTGTTGCATGCGGAATTGTTGGCTGGCAGTGTCGCTGAGGAGCGTTCACCGGCGCGACTATCCGCGGCTAATTATTACCAACTGGCTGAATCAGTGCTGTTGGATATTCAAGCTGTGGAGCCGAATCCCAAGGTATTTTTCGCTTACGATGCTCAGTGCCTGCAGTTAGAGATGGATCTGTTCGCCGATTGGTTTGTCGGCCAGTTATTGGGAATTCAACTGGACGACCAAGAGCGCGGTATGCTCAGTAAGCTATTTTCCCGATTGATCGAAAGTGCACTGGAGCAACCACAGGTGGTTGTGCACCGGGATTATCATTCGCGCAATTTAATGCTCTTGGACGATGGCGCTCTAGGGGTGATCGATTTTCAGGATGCGGTGGTTGGACCTATTACTTATGACTTGGTATCCCTGCTCAAAGACTGCTATCTGCGGTTACCGCGAGAGCAGGTGATCAGTCGCGCGCTGAATTATAAAAAGCGTCTGGAGACAGACCTATTAATGGTTCCGGTGAGCGACGATCAATTTATGCGCTGGTTTGATCTGATCGGGTTGCAGCGCCACATTAAAGTGCTGGGTATCTTTGCCCGCCTGTCTCTGCGGGATGGCAAACAGGCCTATCTGAAGGATCTGCCTCTTGTGATTCGCTATACTCTTGAAACAGCTCAGGGGGATGCAGCTGGTCACGCTTTCTACAGCTGGTTTATCGAGCGGATTGGACCGCTGCTGCCAGAACAGAGCTGGTATAGCGACTGGCGTAGTGCCGGAGATAATCACCGATGAAAGCTATGATACTGGCCGCTGGACGCGGTGAAAGATTGCGCCCACTCACCGACAGCATCCCGAAACCCATGTTGCAGGTGGCAGGTAAGCCCTTGCTTGAGCATCATTTGCTGCGTCTAGCGGCGGCAGGCATCACCGATATAGTGATCAATACCAGCTGGCTGGCAGAGCAGATTGAAGAGTACTTTAGTGATTGCGAAAAACGCCTTGGCGTGACTATCAGCTGGTCGCGTGAAGTCATGGCTCTAGAAACCGGGGGTGGCATTGCCAGAGCACTACCACTGTTGGGGAATGAGCCTTTTATACTGCTTAATGGCGATGTGTGGAGCGATTATCCGCTTACTGACTTGCTGGATAACAAGCTCTCCGATGGTCTGGACGCCTGGTTGTTGTTGGTCGGCAATCCGACTCATAATCCCCATGGGGATTTCGCGCTGCAAGCTGGTCGAGTCAACTATGCTGAGGACCATGCAGCCACCTTTAGCGGTATCAGCTTGATCCGACCAGCACTGTTTACAAATCACCTTGAGCTCAATAGTGCATTTCCACTGCGCGATATTTTGCGCCCGGCTATAGTTGCCGGCAGGGTAGGTGGCGAAATTTACACTGGCAGCTGGTGCGATGTTGGAACCCTTGAACGCTATGAGCAACTAAAGGCGTTGCTGGAATAATACAAAGGCCTACTTAACAGTCCTAAGAAAAGGATCGCAAAACTAAATCAAAGGAAAGCGAAACAAAATGACCACTGTTGCCAAGTACCAAATTCTCTTTTGGCTGTGCCTGATTGGCACGATATTTTTGTCGCTAATGCCGGTGGCCTTGAATGGCGCGCAGCTTTTCGAGCTGCAGGATAAGGTGGGTCACAGTAGTATTTATGCCGCGCTGTTTTTTCTCTGCGCCAGTGCTTACGGGCGTCGCTATCCTCTAGCTCTGCTGGCAGTTGTTCTCGCGGCCTTTGGTCTATGTATGGAAATTGCTCAGTCTATGACGACTTATCGGCAGGGTGATCACTGGGACATGCTGGCTAACTTAAGCGGTATTTTGGCGGTCTGGGCGGTGATGGCTTGGAGGCGCATGAATCATGATTGAAGTGTATCGCGGCAGTGATTATTTCGAAGCCCAGCTGCTCAAGGGGTTGATGGAGCTGGATGGACTGCAGGTGTTTTTACACGGTGCAGCACTGCAGGGCGGTTTGGGCGAAGTTCCCGCGCTGGGCCATCTGTCGATCGCGGTGAATGACGCCGATGGAGACCTAGCTGGTGAGATTATTCGCGCCTATGAACGTGGTGATTTTTCTTTAGGGGATGACTAATGACACCTAAACTTCGGCGTCTTTCAATAGGGTTAGCTCCACTGATTGCACTGTCAGTGACGCTCTTGATGATGAGTGCGGGATGGGCGAGAGAGGGCGCTCTAGTCGGCGGTTTGACCGTACTCTGCGCCCTGTGGTGGATCTTTGAACCGATCCCGATCCCCGCCACAGCCATGATTCCTTTAGGCGTGTTTCCATTGCTGGGTATTCTCGATGGCAAGCAAGTAGCCCAGGCCTATGGCGACCCGCTGATTATTCTGTTGATGGGCGGCGCCATGCTATCTAAGGCCATGGAAAAGAGCGGTGCCCATCGGCGGCTGGCCCTTTATATGGTCAATCTATTTGGTGGTGATAGCCAGCGGCGACTGGTGTTGGGTTTCATGGTGGCATCGGCGGCACTGAGTATGTGGGTGTCCAATACTGCCACCACCCTAATGTTATTGCCGGTAGCCTATGCGGTTCTTCAGAGCATCGATAGTAAGGGCACTAATGCCGCTGATGCCAGGAAGCTCGCCGTGCCACTGTTTTTAGGTGTCGCTTACGCTGCCAGTATCGGTGGTCTAGGCACGCCGATCGGGTCGCCGCCCAATATTGTTTTTCTAAAGATTTATGGCGAAGCCACAGGTTCGATTCCCAGCTTTACCCAGTGGATGCTCTGGGGGCTGCCCGTGGTGATATTGCTGCTACCTCTCGCCGCGCTATGGATTACTCGCAATCTCGGTGATGCCGCACCGCTGAAAATTCCACAGGCTGGGGCCTGGCGCAGTGAAGAAACGCGGGTGCTGGTGATATTTTTTGTTACTGCTATGGCCTGGATTACTCTGCGCGAACCCTTTGGCGGTTGGAGCCAGTGGCTCAATGTTCCCAGTGCTAACTATGCAGCAGTGGCTTTAACGTCAGTGATACTGATGTTTATTCTGCCCAATGGACAGGGCGGAAAACTCCTCGATTGGGAGTCTGCGTCGGCTATTCATTGGGGAGTACTGTTGTTATTTGCTGGGGGTATCGCTATTGCCAAAGCCTTTACCGTTACCGGTATTAGTGCCTCAATTGGCGAGTCGCTATCCGCTGTTACAAGATTGTCGATTATCGCGTTGATTTTGGTGGTTGCTCTAACCGTGACCTTTCTCACCGAAATCACCAGCAATACAGCAACCACAACCTTGTTGATGCCAATTCTCGCCGCCGCGTCACTGGGAGCGGGCTTCGATCCGGCTCTATTGATGTTACCCGCAGCCCTGTCGGCTAGTTGCGCCTTTATGCTACCGGTGGCCACTGCTCCCAATGCCATTGTCTTTGGTACTGGGGAAATCACTGTTGAGCAGATGGTCCGTGAGGGCTTTGCCCTCAATTTAATTGCAGTAGTGGTGATCTCCGCAGTGGTTTTCTTTTGGCTTGGCTAATAGTTAAAAGCTATTGGTTACCTGTTAAACGCGACAGGAAAACTTCATGCCAAAGGTAAAGTCCGATAGGTTCAGCCCCATTTCCTGATTGTCACTGCTAAAACCATGGCCCTCATAAACATTGATATCTTTGTTGATAGCAACGTTGGAATCTGGGCCATGATCGTTTCCGCCATCGCTATCATCTGCGATCATCGCGTCTATGGAGGGCTCTTTTTTAGTCCCAGCAAGGGCGCTTTGCGGCTTTAGTTTTGCAATAAAATCTTAATATTACCCGGCTGCAGTGTTTGACTGCCAGCGAAGGACAGCACTAGAGTGGCCAGTTCGTCCCACACATCTGCGTCGCGCATACCTTTAATGCCGCGATCTATAGCGCCGGCCTGACGCAATAGCATGCGTAGGTGAGCTGGGCGTAAACGCTGCAGCGCGCTTTTAAATAGCGGCAAACGTTTTTCCCAGACCCCGGAATTTTTCAGTGCCCAGTCGCTGTGTTCGCCGCCGGCAACTAGGTCACTGGCTTTGACCAAAATACGCAGTTCTCTGGTGATCGCCCACAGCAGAGGAATAGCGTCTGTACCCTCATTCTGCAGGCCGCGCAGTGACCGGGCCGCAGATTGGGCGTCGCCGATAAGGATCTTATCGACAAACTCAAAGAGATTGTAACGGGCGCTATCGGCAACCACCGACGACATGGTGCTGCCATCCACTGTGCCGTCTGTCGCCAGTAACTTAAGTTTCTCAATTTCCTGAACGGCGGCCAAAAGATTGCCCTCAACTCGGTCGGCGAGAATTTGCACCGCTTCTTGGCTGGCATTGATATTGGCGCTGCGCAGCCGCTGTTGAATCCAGCGTGGCATCTGCTTGGCATCCACGGGCCAGACCTGAATATGGCCGCCTGCGGCTTCAAGATTTTTCAGCCATTTGCTGTTCTGGGCACTGCGCTCCAGTTTCGGCAGAATCACCAGTACCAGATTGTCTGGATTAGGGTTGACGCAGAGTTCGTTGAGAGCGGCCGCACCTTTGTCGCCGGGCTTGCCGGTGGTGATTCGTATCTCCAGAATTTTTTTGTCAGAGAAAAGCGACAGTGCACTGGATTCGTTGAGTATTTGGTTCCAGTCGAAGTTGCCCTCGGCATGGAAAATATCGCGCTCGGTAAACCCTTGGGCCCGCGCACCGCCGCGAATAGTGTCTGCGACTTCCTGAGTTAACAGCGGATCGCCGCCGCTTATCACATAGACCGGCAATAGCTGTTTTTTGATTTGATCTTGAAGTTGCTCGGCGCGTATTTTCATCGCTTATTGCTCGATTGGCTCGGGCGTTTCAGCAGTTTCACGTTGAGAGGCCTCAGAAGCCTCAGCTACATCACTTTGGTTTGGCAAGACTTTCAGACGATTGAGTATCTGGCGCACAATTTCCTGACGCATTTCTCGCTTAATCAATCGCTCTTCATTTTCCGAAGACAGCAAATCTCGCTCTTCAATTTCATAATTGCGTTCGACCGAGGCGGTGAATAGACTGGTCAGAGGTGTACCAATGGCGTTGGCGATTAAAAAGTCCACGTCTTCATTGAGTTGATATTCGGCTACTCTTCCGCTGGCGTTCAAGGTGCCGACGAATCGGTTTTGGCGGAAATCGACAATCACCACGGAGTAATCTGCCGCCGCCGCGGAGGCAACCACTTCCACGCCATAGACGTCCAGCGCCCGGGTCAACTCACTGACGAAATCGCGATCAGCCAGTTGGGTGGCAATATGCAAGCTGCCGATACTTTGCGGCACCACTTGGGCGTCGCGGAGTTGCCAGCCACAGGCGCAGAGCAGGGTAATCATTGTCGCTAATAGAATATTTTGCATTGTCCTCACCCTGCTTATCCTCTTGGCTGCAGCCTAGTTGGCTACTATATTAACCAGTCTTCCTGGAACAACAATTACTTTTCGAACGCTGACACCGTCGGTGAAGCGCTGTACATTTGTATCCGCCAGCGCCAGTTGCTCAATACTCTCTTTGGAGGCATCGGCGGCCACTTCGATTTTGCCGCGAACTTTACCGTTTACCTGTATCACCAATTCAATCGAGCTGCGTACAAGTGCAGCTTCGTCTAGCGTAGGCCATGCGGCATCGGCCACGGCTTCACTATTGCCCAGTGCGGGCCACAGGCTATGACAAATATGCGGCGCGATGGGAGCCAGCAACAGCACAGCACTACTCAGGGCTTCATGGCGTACGGCAACACTTTGAGCGTCATTATCGCTGTGTTTAGCCACTTCATTTAACAGCTCCATCACCGCGGCAATTGCCGTGTTAAAGGTGTTGCGACGACCGTAGTCATCGTTGACTTTATTGATAGTTTCATGGGTCTTGCGACGCAGATCTTTGTGGCTA
>Ga0209532_1002236_pt1 | contig 13988 bp, 14 predicted proteins | sample COG_02_FD_184746 | JGI IMG/M metagenome (GOLD analysis project Ga0209532, IMG submission 184746) | Pelagic Microbial community sample from North Sea - COGITO 998_met_02 (SPAdes) (version 2) | ecosystem: Environmental > Aquatic > Marine > Neritic zone/Coastal water | place: Helgoland, sampling... | reverse complement strand
TAACTGGATAGTGCACTTTGGGCTCAAAGGCTTTGTTTTGAAAAAACGTCTTTGCTCCTAAAGATGGTAACTCATCTTGATTGCAATTGTAAGATTTTTGGGTTACCACCAAATCATACTGTTTTAATCCCAAAGTGTACCATAAAGAGCGGTTGTGCCATCCGTACATATCATCGTTAGACCAAGAAATAGATTTAATGCCTTTTGCCTTTATAAATTTTAAAGTACTTGGCTTTATAGTTACTCCTTTTACAATAAACACTATATCTGGTTTAAAACTAATGCAAGCTTGCTTTATATTTTTATTGAGGTGGTTTGTATCTCTTGGCAACTTTATTTTATGTAAAACTCTATCTGCAATAGATCTTTTATGATTTTTTGGATAAGCAAATAGCACCTTAACCTCTTGAGAAAGTGCTTTCCAGGCAGGCAAGGTTTTTAACCTTGCCTCTGGCGTTGGCGAGCTGTTGTATACAAAAAGAACCTTAAGATCTTTCATGTTAATTTAGATTATAAATCAAACTGTTGTTTTAATTTCAATTTTAATATTGGTCAAAATGGGGAAAATATTTAAAGTATTAAAAAACATATAAAAATTAGTTTTTATATCATCAAACTTCTGAAAAATCTGATAAAGTCGTTTTTAAAAACTATGAATACCATCTGCAGAGAATTAAAGTTTAGTTGCAATCAGATTTATTATAGTTTAAAATATTAGCCATAACAACTTGAATGACTTTTGTAAAAGATGACATTTGAAATAAATGCTTTAACGTATTCATATTAAATAAAATATCGTTTAATACTTGTTAAAAACAATGCGCATTTAAACCCAAAGAGATTTACCATTATTTGAAACTTCTCACTTCCTACTGCCCACATCTTACCAATGTTTAAAGCATAGAAATATTTTTTAGCACGAGATGATAATTCAGGATAATACCAATGGTATTGATATATAAATGATAAATAATTATAGCCCAGAGCTAGCTTTACTCTTTTGCTGTTTTCTGTTTTTAAAATTTCTGTTTGATATGATAAATATGATTTTAATAAAGAACTGATGGCAGTACGACTTCTATTTTGACTTACATTATCTGCCTGAGGGATTCTATAATACAATAAACTTTTTTTGTCGAACTTAACGCTTTTAGAATTTAGAATCATTCTGCAGAAAAATTCACCATCATCATTTGGGTTTTGCAATAAACTTTCATTCCACAAACCTGCTCTTTCAATAAGCTTTCTTGATGCAAGCCAACAGCCAGTTTGCATCATACCGCCACCAGACCATGACGTAACTAACCAATCTACTGGTGTAAAATCATTCCAAACGTTTTGAGGCGTAAACAGTGCTTCGGTAATAGTTTTTGTGAATTTACCCCAGGCACATGAAATTAAAACATCATTACCAAACACCTTAAATAATGCCATTTGATTTTCAACTTTATCTAATGATAAAACATCATCGGCATCTAAAAACATAATATAGTTTCCTGTAGATTTTTTATACCCATAATTTCGAGCAATGGTGGCACTTGCTGCCTCAATTTGGTGGACTATTAAACGAGAATCTTTATACCCTTGCAAACAATCCCAACTACCATCCTTAGAGCCGTTTTCAACCACGATAACTTCTATATTGGCATAGGTTTGGTTTAGACATGAATCTATAGCTTCATTTACAAAAGCTACAGCATTATGCAGTGGTATAATAATGGACACTTTATTCATTACTTGACGTACTATAAGAAACTTTTAAGAGCTCAAAAAACGAAACGCTGCATGAGTTCATAATCCTAAAAGCTGTTTTAAATTCTCTATCGATTAGCAGCAATCTCAGAATAGCTCTAGCAAATCGTTTTTTAATTTTCTGTTTTGCTATTATACAATCTTTAGCACTTAAAGGCATTAAAGGATTCTCTAAGGTGTTCAGTGAGTGGTTGTAATTATGTTCTAAATAAAAATAATTATCATGCCCCTTTGTGATTTCTTGATCATCGTGTTGTCTCCAAAAAATAAGATTATCTTCCATTTTAACTACAGGGTACGCCAGGGCAATTTTATACCACATTTCTGTATCACCAATATAACGTGTACCGGTAAAACCGCCTAATGTCTCAAAAACATCACGCCTAATTATGGTACCCGTTGGCCCAAGCCCTAAAACACCTCGCATTAAAAACTCACGGGTAAAGGTTTCTTTAGGTTGCATTACAAAAGGGAATGGCTTTACATCTTCTACCACTTTTTGAGAGATTCCTAAGGCGGCCTTAGGAAACTGCTCCATGGTATGTACCATAACTTCTAGACCATGAGGGTATATTACATCATCGGCATCAAGGTACTTTATATACTTGCCCTTAGCATAAGATGCAGCTTTGTTACGGTTTGGGTAATCTCCTAGGTTTTTATCATTAACATATACCTTGATACGAGCATCTTTTTTCTCGTAGCTTTTAGCAATAGCTAAAGAAGTATCTGTCGACACATCATCTACAATAATAAGTTCCCAGTTTTGGTAGCTAGAGGCCAACACGCTATCTATACAAGCTGCAAGATATTTGTCGCGGTTGTAAACGGTGGTTAGGATAGAAACTTTACATCTTGTCATTAGTAAGATATTAAAATAGTTAAACCCATGATTCTCTTGCGCCAATTGAAGAAGCCAAATCACTCGATTGGTGAAAAACTGGTTTATTTAACCCAAAAGCCCTCAGTTTACCTTCTACTATCATATCCATGAGCAGTACATCAGCTTGCAAAAAAACGGGCGTGTTGTAATCAATAATTTTTTTTGCTGCAGATTTTGAAACAATATAGGCATGTGCATTATTATGAGATCCAGCACGAAACCAATAATTATTGTAAGGCCTTCCAAAAATTCTTTTTATTTTTTGCAAATCGTACCGTTTCAATTTTAAGGCATTTAAAATTGGGTAGACCAACAACCATTTTAGATAGATGTTTAGGGGTGTTTTCATGTTCATTTGCTGGTATCCTAAATACAGTAAGTCCCATTTATTTGGTTTTGGCATGAGTTTAACAGCAGCTTCTAAACTTTCAAAATTAGAAATACTAATGTCATCTTCTAAAAAGAGGGCGTAGTCTTGTTTTTCATCCTCTAAAAAAGTTTTCAATGCTTTGATGTGACTTAAAGAGCATGCAATTTCATTTTTAGTTATAACGTACCCCAATCTTAATCTAGATTTGTCCTCATCAAAAAATTGTCTTGATTTTTCTTTATCTAACTGCTCACCATCGACACCCTCAATAAAAGAAAACTGCAGGTTGTGCTTTCTTAACAATTTAGTCATTCGAACTTGTCTATCTAAGTTTCTTTTTATGGTAATTACATAAATATTGGATAACAAACTCATTGAATTATTTTAAAAGATATTCATTAAATATTTAGTCTTACTTTTTAGAATGTAAATATTTATAGCAACCATGTATTCTATAAAATGGTAAAGCTGATATCGCCCCTTTTTTATTAAAAAGAAAAAACAAAAAAGGAAGAGGTAATTTTAATATTTTTATAAAATTAAGTAAAGAATAACCAGCATATAATCTTACAAAACTTTTATTGTACGTCAATAAACTTCTGTGCATATCTCCATGACCAAAACCAATATATAATCTAATAACATAGTCCCAAGTTAATCTGTTTGGCGGCAAGTAATGTGTAAATTTTAAATTTCTTAATTGGTAAACTTTATATCCAAGTTTAATAGTTTTTTCACAAATTTCATTGTCTTCGCCGGAGAGCAAGAGGTTACCTTTTCTTCCCGTAAATTGAAATTCTTCATTTAATATTAAATCGGCAATTTTTTTTTGTATTGCCATGCTGGCACCAACAACAAAATAACGTTCTCTATCAAAAGAAGGCTTATCAATAATAGCAAAACATTCTTTTACAAGGTCAAACCATTCAGGTATAATTTGATTTTCATTAAAAACAGGCTCACTCCAAGATCCTAATATTCCTGCATCTGGATATGTTTTAAAACCAAGCGCTACGTTAAAGAGATAGTTTACCTCAAGCCAGTTATCATCATCACAAAATACTAAAATATCATGTTTTGCATTCAAAACACCACATTTTCTTGCATAAATTAATCCTGTTGTTGATTCATAAACAATCTGATAGTTTGCAATATTATATCTTAAAAATAATTCTTTTGCAATAACACTAGTTTTATCTGTAGAATTGTTATCAACCAAAACAACTTCAAATGAAAAACTTACTTGTTTTTGTAGAGCTATATGCTGAATCGTTTTTTCTAAACGACTGGCACTGTTGTAGCAACAAATTATAATACTTATGCCATTCATGAATATGAGTGAATTAACATTTAGTTTTTAATGTGATTTTAATTCTTAAAAGTATATTTTTTATTTTTCTACTTAGAGAAATATTTCTTTGTCTAGTCGAAACTATTATTTGGGGATAAAAAGATGTTGACTTATAGGTTTTAATATCTTTATTTCCCCATTGTGATGGATCACGATAGGCTAATAAATTATATTTTTTTGTTAATACACTAAATATAGATTGATCATGCCTATGGTCTTTAAATTCTTTATAATTTGGCTTTCCCATTACATTGTTTATATCTGAAATACATCTGTCATCTTTAGAGAAATGTAACCACTCATCTATAAATTTCATTGAAAAAGGTGTTTTCTTCCAAAGACTATAACCAGCTAATCTTTGTTTGGTGTTAGTATACTTTTTATCATCACAATCTAAAATTATAAATACATCTCTTTTTGTATACGCTTTTTCAATATATGGCAATTCAAATGGTATTATATCTTGATTTATTTCTGTAAATAATTTTAACGATTTTATAAAATATGATCCTGAGTCACAGTAAAAAACATAATCACCCCAATTTATACTTTCTAATGTTTTTTTTATAAAGTAAGGTTTCCACAACCAATAACCATCACCTTTTTTGCTGTTAAGTATTTTGTGGTTTTGAGCATAAAATTCAGTATCAATATCATCTAGTGAATAAGATATTACTTTTGAAACACCTCCTTTTTTTAGTCCAGTTTTACTATTAAGTCTTTGGCTTTGTGTGAATTCACTATTAGCATAATTAATTAAAGTTATATTAGAATTATTCATTTTTAATTAAATGGCCTGTTATCTAAAAATATTTTTAATTTTCACCCACAATCTCATTCCTATAGTTGATTGAATTAAAACAATTCTAAAGTGCCGTAAATTAACTTTAAATTTTAGCAAATAGTAATAAGGTGTATCCCAATAGGTTGCAGCTTTTTTTGGCAAACCCTCAAGGCATTGATTAATGAAGTATTTCATTTTTTGCGCAATAACCTCATCTTGTAAATACTCTGGCACTTCATTATTTTTAAAAAATGGAGCAGAGAGGTATTTTGTTTGCAACTCTGGTGAAGCGTCTACTTCTTTGATATGCGCAATAGCAGCATCAAAAGAAGCGTAATCATGCATGTTAATAAAACAATCTGGGTTAATCTCTTTGGTTATTTCTGGGTCTCCCCAGTAAATAGGTATGCAACCCTCTACCCATGGTTCTGCAATTTTTTCGGTGGTGTAACCAGGGTACGAGCTATTCTCAAAAGCAATATTAAATAAGTACTTACTTATAAAGTCTCGTTTATTGGCAACTGGTCCTCCTACATTATTGGCATACTTCCCGCCAGAGGCTATTTCTTTAAATTTTGATAACTCATGAAAAAAAAGCACACGCTCCTCAGTTTTTTTGTAATTACTTATTACAAAAGAGCAAAATCCTTTTTTTTTGTCTAGTATACTTTTTATGTCTTTTACTTTTGTTAGATCTTTTTCATCAAAATAAAGTCTAAAAAGGGGCAATCTAAAATGACGTTTATCATCATTGTAGTCGAACGTAAAAGCAAAATCACAAAATTTAAAATCTGGTCTTATATTTTCGCCTGAATAAAATATACGAGGACAATTATATTTTAAAAATTCTGTCCCGAAGCAAGAATATACAATCAAATCTGGTTTATCCGTATATTCAATATCGTAATGATCAGAAACTAAATTTAGAAACCCAAAATCTTGCGCATTAAATCCAGGCCAAAAATCAACAAATTTTATTTTTAATTTCGTTTTCAAGAAAAAATCCTATAACTATTTTTTAAACTAAAATCGAGTTTTAAAATCTTACTTACAAAACTCCATTTCTGTTTTAAACTTAATTCGTGTTTTGAGTTTTTGTAAGATAACAACCAAAAAGCTGCCTGTTTTTGATTCCTAATTTTAGAAAAATTCATTTTAATATTTGGCTCAATATACCCATCAACCAAATTACAAATTAGTTGATGCGTTTTAAGGGCTGTACCATCCTTGAAAGTGTTATTTGTAGCATTATTATGATGGCTTCTATAGGCTGCCAATACTTTATTGGAAGAAGCTATTGAATAATTATTGGCAATACGTATCCACATCTCCCAATCTTCCATACAATTTAGACGCCTGTCAAAACAGCCAATGGTTTCATAAACCGCTCTTTTTACAACCATAGAAGGGGTTTGTATGTATTGCTGAGTGTATAATTTTTCTAACATATCTGGCACAGTACCCTCATTATTTTGAATCATGCCTGTGACGCCCGTAATTCGGCTCCCGTAGTCTATGTAGTTGGTTCTAGAAAAGGCAGCTCCTGCATTAGAGTTAGCATTAAAAAGAGCTTCCATTTCTTTGTAAAAACCATCATATACAAGATCATCTCCGTGTAATTGATGGATATACCTACCTCTTGAGGCAAACAATCCAGTTTCGTAATTTTTAACCTTACCAACATTTTTTTCTTGTTTTATAAATTGCACGCGGCCTTGGCCAAATTCTTTTACAACAGTCTCAGGATCATCTTTGGTAGAATGGTCATCTACAACAATGATTTCCATGACCTTCTCTCCAGGATCTTGTGCTAAAACTGATATCAGCGTTTCTCTTAAATAGTGAGCGCAGTTATAGGTAGGAATGACAACAGACCATAGAGGACGTTTCACATCCAAAGCTAATGGGGGTAGTTTTAAATGATAGATTTCTAAACTCATCTATTCAAATTTTGACACTTTAGTGTAATTACCCAATAAAAAGTCATTTTTGTAAAATTTATTTAACACAAGAAAGTCTTTCTCTGAAAGTTTGTCTTTTAATCGTTTTGAGTTACTTGTATTTTTTTTAACGCCAAAATCGATTCCTGTTAATTTGGTTAATTCCGCTTGTTGATCTTCTATTCTAAAAAAACCATTTATTCTCAAGTTAATAGGGAATCTATCAAACAATCTAAACTGTTTAGTCGCTGTTTGTGGCATAAAATGTTCATCTTCACTAATAACTAATGGAATTAATTTTATGAAATCTGAAATCGACATTTCGAAAAACTTGGACGCAATAGTCTTATCCGAATCAGACTGTTTAATATTTAAATGTGAAAACAAACATATATGAACATTTTCCCAAGAATGAAGTCCATCAAGAATCCGTTGAGGCTGCTTTCTGAATTTATCTGAAAATAGAGATAAAAACCGATTATAAGGGTTTCTCACAATTACATATCTTTTATAGCTAAAGTACTTTATTAAATATTTAAATATGGAAAAGTTAATAATGTAATGTAGGTATTTCAGACCTGACTGTTCTTGAGGCAACAATGTTGAATACCCAACCTTATATGAAGTTAAAACGAATACCCTTTTTTTATGATTTACAAAAACTGCCACCTCAATAATTAAATTTTATTCAAAATAATAAGTTAAGCTTTTAAAATTATTAATTAATGATAAGTTCTTTTTTCATTTTTAAAGGAAGTATGTTAATTACTGTATCTAACATCAAAATTTGATTTAAATTAAATTTGTGATTACACTAGATCATATTTCAACCATTCTAAATAGGGTTTAAAAGCTTTAAGACATGCATCTTTTTCTAATTGAGTCATCTCTTTTTTCCAGCGTTCAGTAGTGCCTTTATTGAAGTTATGTGATTTCATTTTGGTACTTTCTCGGAAATTTATAATCTCTATTAAGTTGTGATCACTCAATTCCCAATTTAAAAATAAAATCATGTTTTTTAAGACCTTAAATGGGTCTGTCATAAGGTCCTCATATCTAATAAAATTAATATGCCCTTTAGTTTGCCATTCCTTTAATCGTTCCATTAATTTTACAGTTCTCGGAATGACGTCAACTACGGAAACACAATCGGCAAAAGCGCCAGAAGCATCAGATCCTTTACGGCTTCTTCCACCGTGATCAATCATAGATAAAATCATGTCCCTTGGATCGCGATAAGTCATTGTCATTTTAACATTTGACAGCTTACAAAATAAATTTAATGTTTTTTGATTGGACCAATGACATTTGATAACAAAAGAACCATACAATTGATTCCAAATTAAAAGTTTTAATAATCTTGTTTTATTAGGAATATCAATGTACCTGCCCTTATAACTTTTCCAAACTTTAGACTGTCCACTTCTAACATCTAATTTTTTTAGAATATCATCTTGATAATTTGCTAATAAGGTACTTCCTGTCTTGGCAATTGAGTTACTTAGCAATATCATAACTATACTTTAAATTGATTAAATTTAGGCATCATCATTTATATCCGATTAAAGGCATTTTCTTTTTCGTAATAACTTCCACAATTTTTCTGATAAGTCTTATCGGCCACCAATTGTTCATTTTTTTGATATCGTAACGATAAGGAGACAACTTATTTTTATGATAAATATTAAAATATAAGATCTTGAAATAGCCAAAAAGATTATGAGGATATAAATAACGATACGGTGGTTTTATATTATAAGTATTATCCTCTTCTGTATACACCAACGCACGCTGCCCTTTTTGGATATGATAAGACTTAATACTAAATGCCGGATTCAGCACCATATACTCAGCTTTTTCTAGTTCATACAGCAAACGGTTGTCACAACGCGGTACACCTAAAGGAAAATTTGCGCTTAAATTTTCTTTTATAGGACCTTTAAAAACCCAAACATCTTGGCTATCGTTATGGTTGTAGAGTTTTGGTTTTATGGTATCTGCGGTATCCCATCTAGATAAAGCCAAACAAGTATCTTTTAAATTTATATGCTTTAAAACTTCAATGTTTTTATCAAAATAAATATCTGTGTTTGCGATGATATGAATATCATCTTCGGTAGTATGAGCATTGATAAATTCAATAAAATCGTTGTAAGTTGGTCTTTTTTTGATTATTATTTCCCTTAATTTCGGAGACTTTATTGGAATACTATCGGCTTCATTAAAAACAGTGAAAGTTGCTATGTAGTGGTTCTCTATATTGTTATTTATACAGGTTACCAATTCTTCTTGACGTTCTAAATTTTTGTCGTTATAGAATGTTGTATAAAGATGAATATGACTCATTTATGTTATAAAACAGTTTAATTTATACTAAGGTTCTTTAGAATATTTCCTAAATAGTATTTCCAATTTGGTCTTTTATAGAATGACCAAATTTCCTTTATATGACTTTGATAAAAGGTTTGGTCTATAAAAGGTTTGTTTTTAACACTTATAGGCCATTCTAATTTTTTAGGCTGTAAATAACGGATAAAATGTTCTTTTTCATGAGTATGTGTGGCATCAGCATCAAAACCTATATTTTGAATTAAATTATTCGGCGGATAAATCGTTATTTTTTTTAATTCCAGCTGGTTGTAAATAAACTGATAATCCCACCAAGATACTTTTTCTTCCAAAATGGTTTTATCAAAAATATGTTTCCAGTGAGCCACCCAATTTTTATCCAAATCAAAAATCGTATTATTTAGTCTTGTGTGCAAATACCATTTTTTATTTTTCTTCGTTTTCCATGAATTCAATGAAAAGTCGATGTGATTAAAACGATCTGCCCAAGTGGCCCAACCCCACATGTTCATGATTTTAGAACTAAACACTTCAGAAGTTTTTAAATTATAACCTAAAGAACACCCGCTGATACTTATGATATGATTATTGCTTTGGTAATGATTAAGCATAACTCTCATAAAATCAAAAAAATCTTTATTGGGTATAATATCGTCTTCTAAAATAATCCCTTTTTCTACTTCTGAAAAGAACCATGTCATAGCCTTTATAGGCCCTTTAGAACAACCTAAATTAGAATTACTAAAGTTGGTGTGCAAATTGCATTTCCAATCTATTCCTTTTTCATAACCTCGACGTACAGCATTTACTTTCGCTTCATCATTAGGATGTTCAATTCGTGCTCCATCGCAGGCTAAATATATCGTTGACGGCTTAACCAATCTCAAAGCCTCAAGTTGTGCTTCTATATATTGTGGTCTATTGAAACAAATAATTAAAACAGGAGTTTCAAAATTATCATAAGACGGCTTGTCAATTACTGTTTTTTCCATTTAAATTTCACTAATAGCTGAATATAAACTTATATACTTTTGGCTTGTGGTATCAATACCCCATTCCTTCAACGCTAGTTCTTTATTTTTCAATCCATGGTTATTTTGTGCTAAATTAAGTGCATTTTCAATAGCAACTTTAATCGATTTGTCGTCTGCAGGATCAAATACAGGATTTATTGTTTCCTTCAAAATTTCACCTATATCACCACTATTTCTTCCTAACACCACTAAGCCAAAAGTAAAACCTAAAGTTATATTTCCTGAATTAAGCTCATCTATTCTAGGTATTAGTAAAACGTCTGCAGCATTGCAATAATTTTGTGCATCCTCTTCTTTTATGAAGCCTAAATTCGTCCTAAACTTATTATTTTTTAATGCCTTTTTAAGCTCATATTTAAACACCCATTCTCGCAAACGTATCCATTTAATAGGACGTCTTTTAGTTTGCCACCCAGGAGCTAATAATACTTTATTATGTGATGGCATGGCATTAAAAGCTGTTTGAATTAACTGCTTTTCACGCTCTTTAACCATACCAAACACAAGCATAACCTTTGCATTTTTATTGATGTTTAAATTCGATCTTGCTTGTTCTCTAAAAATATCATTTGGTAATGATGCATAATTTTGATGCGGTATAACCTGATGAATAATATTGTCTAATTCTGGGTAAAATGATTGAAATTGAGATATACTGAAGTTTGCAAAATGAGAAATTCCAGAACAATATGAAAAAACAGTTTGATATACCTTTTTAAATTCGTCATCTGTTCTAACATGTGGCTCCTGTACGTGTCTTGTATGTATTAATTTTGAATGCTTTTTCCAATGCTCTAAACTTTTTAATAATCGTCTCCATAGGTCTTTTGGTATGGGATCTGTATTGTTCATACAACTTTCAAGCTCGTAAGATAGGTACTCCGGCTCATGAATGTGGACAATATCAAATTCTTGATCACAATTCCAAAAGGCTTCATAATCATGCACTACATCAGCATACTTGCCAATGCCGTCTTGTAAATCACTCACAAAGCGATTTTTTGGTTGGGGTATGGTTGCAAAAAGTATTTTTAAGCTTTTGTCTGCCATGTTTATTACAAATTTCCTAATTGCTTTTCTCTTTGTATTACCGCGTCATACACCCGCTTCATCCCTTCTTTAATTGATATTTTTGGCTCCCAACCAAGATTTTCTTTAACCCAGGTCATATCACAGTATCTACTATGTACCCCAACTGGTTTGTCTAATAGTGGCTTTATCTCTGGGTTATAGTCTGCAAACTCGCAGAATAGCGAAATAAGCTCTCTAAAAGAAGTAAGTACACCTTGGCCTATATTAATGGCGGTGCCGTCATGTATTTTGTCCATGGCTAACTCTATACAATCTAGCACATCATCTATGTGTACAAAATCTCGCCCTTGATGGCCAGAACCCCACACCTCAAAAGGAGCCTCTTTAAAAACAGCGCGCCTAGCAATGGCAGGAGTTGGGTAGGAGTAGTCTTGGTCTTCTCCATAGCCAGAAAATGGACGTATACAGGTAATGCTAACCCCGTAATGTTTGGCTGTAATTTTTGCCAAAAACTCACCGGTGAGTTTGGTCCAGCCATAGGTCATGTCTGGCTGACCCATGTTGTTAAAATCTATGTCTGACTCTTTAAGTTGTATGGTATTAGCCTGGGTTTGCAAACTCACAGGGTACGCTGCACTCGAGCTTGGATACAACACCCTTTGGGGTTTATGACGGCTCACCCAGAAAAAAAACTCGGCATCAATAGATAGATCTAGAGCTACTTGAATAGGATCTCCATCTATCATGGCACGGCCTCCTACTATGGCGGCAAAGTGGTAGACATCTGTAAATTTTTCTATATCTAATCCTAAGTCATTTTTCAAATAACCGGGCTGGTGTACTAACTTGTTTAGGGTATCTCTAAAGTCTTCCTTAATAAAACATAAGCGCTCATCTTCTCCATATATTTCAAGCTCGTTAACGGTCTTTTTTAAAGGAATTCCTAACCACTCAGATGGATGTTTACCCACAGATAAATTATCGATAAATAAAATACGGTCCTCGGTGTTTTTATAGAGGCGTTTTACCATATTACGCCCTACAAAACCGCAACCACCAGATATTAAATGTGTTTTCATTTCTTTTTATTATTATTTGCCATATTTAGTTGGTCTTCTAAGACACCAATATGTCTTTCAATGTTATAGGTAAGTTGTATGTGACTTCTTCCAGCGGCTCCCATTGACTGGCAACGAGTTTTATCATTAAATAGACGCACCATAGCATCAGTCATAGCCTTACTATCATATTCATCAACCAAAAAACCAGTGGTAGTATCTAATACAGCCTGAGGGATACCTGCATGTTTTGTAGACACAACGGGTAAGGCTGCTGCGCTAGCCTCTAATATAGTGTTTGGAGTGCCTTCTGCATCTCCATAACTAGGCTGCACAGAATGCTGTATAAACATACAGGCATCTTTAAAATAAGGAATCAATTTTTCATGAGGTATACCTCCAGTAAACGTGACATGATCCTCAATATTCCAGGCCCTTGCAAGTGCTTTACAAGTTTCTAACAACTCTCCAGTTCCTATCATTACAAGATGCGCCTCTTTACAATTTGGCAGGGCATCTTTAAACGCATTTAAAGTAATGGTTGGAGCTTTTATATCTGTAAAACGACCAATGTTTAAAATTGTATTACCATAGCTTGGTTTTATGTCATAAAATGTAGGTCTTGGACCATAAGGGTTGTACACAATTTTGTTTTCTGGACATCCTAATTGCACTAACTTTTCTGTCATAAAATGCGATACACTTATAATTGCATGTGCGTATGCAAACATGTTTTTGTAAGATGCCTTTATTTGATCTGTAAGGAGTATATCTCTGTGGGCATCGTGGCCGTGAAAATGAACTATTAATGGTATGTTTAATTTTTGTGCAAAAGGCGTAATAGCTGCTCCATTAAATCCAAACTCGGCCAGTATAACATCTACCTTATGAGTTTTAAAAAAACCGCCTAAGGAGTCGAGTTTACCCTCAAAAGATTGTTGCCATAGTGTTACTTTTTTATGATACAACCATTGTGGCAAGACTTTTTTTATCTTTTGTAACAAAGGATTTTGGCTGTAAAATAAACTTACAGAACGGTTGTTGTGTCTAAAATCATGGGTAGGACCATGCAGTATAACTTTATCTGCGCCTATAAACTCCTGATGCGCTTTTATAAAAGAGCCACTAAAATTAGAAATTCCAGCTTGTATGATACAAATTTTCATTTATTTGTTATTTTTTATCAGATATAACTTGTGTTTATATCTCCCAAGTGAAATTTTTAATTGATTAAAATTAAATTTTGTTCTTCGGATATCAGCCCTTGATAAATCTTGATTGATTTTAGGTAATTTAAATCTCGTTGGAATAGTTATATCTTGAATACTATTTATTTTAAAATCATTAAAAAATGAACTGTAGCCATTACAAGAAATTTCTAATGAAAAATTTTCTTTAATGAGCTTTTTAGCATTTAAAGACATTTGTTCCCAAG
>Ga0209532_1002232_pt1 | contig 13999 bp, 13 predicted proteins | sample COG_02_FD_184746 | JGI IMG/M metagenome (GOLD analysis project Ga0209532, IMG submission 184746) | Pelagic Microbial community sample from North Sea - COGITO 998_met_02 (SPAdes) (version 2) | ecosystem: Environmental > Aquatic > Marine > Neritic zone/Coastal water | place: Helgoland, sampling... | reverse complement strand
GCCGCGGGCAAAGGTCATACCGGCACGAAGATTAATCTGCGTTTGGCTGATGCCGGGAAGATCGTATTCCACTGGATCTTCGACGGTCATAATATTGCGCTGCTGACGATCCATCTGCTGCAGTGCAGCATAGAGCGTAGTGGTTTTACCTGAGCCGGTGGGCCCGGTGACCAGAATAATACCGTGGGGTCGTGAGACCAGATCCACCAGCTGCGCTTTAGTTTCTTGGGGCATACCCAGATCATCGGTCTTGAGCTTGCCAGCATCTTTGTCCAGCAGTCTCATGACTACTCGCTCCCCATGACTTGAGGGCATAGTAGAAACACGCAGGTCGATACTGCGACCACCGAGACGCACACTCATGCGGCCATCCTGAGGCAAGCGACGCTCGGCAATATCCAGTTTTGACATCACCTTAATACGTGAAATCAGCAGCGGTGCAATCTGAATTGAGGGGGACAGTACTGTCCGCAACACACCATCGAGACGAAAACGCACCAGCGCCTCTTTCTCGTAGGGTTCGATATGAATATCGGAGGCGTTTTCTTTTAGGGATTCGGCAATCACGGCGTTGAGCAGTCGCACAATCGGCGCATCGTTCTCGGCATCTAACAGATCACCGGCATCTTCTAGTTCGGCGGCAGCAGATTCCATGTCGACGAAGTCTTTCATGTCGGCCATAACCGATTCAGAGGAATTCTGTCGGCCGCTGTAGAGCTGGCTCAACTGAGCATCGAACTCTTGATCGGCAACAGCTTGCACAGTCAAAGCGCCATTGCTCATACGAACAACTTCACTGACGGCCCAATCTGGTGCACCTGGCGCTAATAACAGATCGCTTTCAGCGGTGCGCAAAAGTACTCGGTTGACCCGAGCAAATTCGTAGGGCAGTAGATCGAGCGCTGGTTCTGTCATTGGCACCTCTGTATTTTTCATTTCGGGATCGCCTTCAGTCATCGCAATTCCTGAGCAGACCTGTAATTCGCAAACTTTATCATAATGGGCTTTAGCGATACACGGCTACGCCCGCAACCCGCAATCACTAATGACGCTTGCCCGCTAGTCTTTAGACGGCTTGCTTGAGGCCATGGACGGGAACGGAAATGGCCGCACATTGCCACCGGAAGCGTTGGCACTGGCCTCAGTAATTTTGCAGGTGCCCTCTTTTTCCACCTCATCAATACGCACAATAGACTGCATGGGAATAAAGCTGCGCTTGATCCCGGAGAACTCATTTTTCAGCTTCTCTTCGGCGGGATCAACAATCATCTGCGAGCGCTCACCAAATATAAATTCTTCCACCTCGAGAAAGCCCCAGAGATCACTCTGAAACACGTGACGCGCATAGATCTCGTAGACCTGACCCTGGTTAAAAAAGGTGATGCGATAGATGGGTTCACTGGACATGAATTTTCTGCCAATTCGGTGCGTTTAAAGGGCGACAATAATAGCACAGGATGTTTTTATATAACGCCATTAAATGACGACCCTAAATAGCGGCTTTATGTTGCGAATTGGGCGCGCAGGGCTATAATGCTCGACCTCTTTAATTGATCAAAGATTAACCAATTTCATGACCGAAACTGCAATTAAACCGATTAAAAAGCTCCATATCGTCACTCATGGCTGCCAAATGAATGAGTATGATTCTGCGCGCATGCGCGATTTGCTCGGCGACAGCCATCAGATGATTGCCACTGACGATGCAGCAGAGGCGGACGTTATCCTGCTCAATACCTGCTCGATTCGTGAGCGGGCCCAGGAAAAAGTCTTCCATCAGCTCGGTCGTTGGAAGCACCTGAAAGAAGCTAATCCGGATTTAATTATTGGTGTGGGTGGCTGTGTCGCCAGCCAAGAAGGCGCGGCTATCGCTAAACGCGCACCCTTTGTCGACTTGGTATTTGGCCCGCAAACTCTGCATCGCCTGCCAGAAATGATGGAAACTAGCAAAGCCGATGGCACAGTGGTTGTCGACATTAGCTTTCCGGAAATTGAAAAATTCGACCGCCTGCCAACACCAGAGGCCGATGGCGTATCCGCCTTTGTCTCGATTATGGAAGGCTGCTCTAAGTACTGTTCATTTTGCGTAGTGCCCTATACCCGCGGCGAAGAAGTCAGTCGCCCCATGGCCGACGTGCTCGTCGAGATCAGCGCCCTAGCAGACCAGGGTGTTCGGGAAGTGAACCTACTGGGTCAAAACGTCAATGCCTATCTCGGCGAGATGCCCGATGGTTCAATTTGCGATTTTGCCGAGTTGCTGCCCTATGTGGCTGATATCGAAGGCATAGATAGAATCCGCTACACCACCTCTCATCCGGTTGAATTTTCCGATCGCCTGATTGAGGTATACGCCCGCGTACCAGAATTGGTCAGTCACCTGCACCTGCCAGTGCAGAGTGGTTCAGATAAAATATTGATGGCCATGAAACGCGGTCATACGGCGATTGAGTACAAGTCGAAAATCCGCCGTCTGCGGGAAGTTCGCCCGGATATCAGTATCTCTTCAGATTTTATTATCGGCTTCCCCAATGAGAGCGAAGAGGACTTTTCTGCCACTATGAAGCTAATCAGTGATATTGGCTTTGATACCTCATTCAGCTTTATCTACAGCGCCCGACCCGGAACACCAGCCGCAGATCTTCCAGACAGCACATCGGAAGAGGTGAAAAAGCAGCGCCTGAAAATTCTTCAGGACCGTATCAGCCAGAATGCTGCGGAGATCAGTCGACGCATGGTGGGCCAGCGTCACAAGCTACTGGTCACCGGTATTTCGAAGAAAGATCCAGGCCAGCTGCAGGGGCGTACAGAGAATAATCGCGTGGTGAACTTTCGCAGCGATAACCACGCTCTGATAGGCACCTTTGTCGACAGCATTGTCACCGAAGCACTGCGTAACTCACTGCGTGGCGAATTAGCCTAGCCAGCCTGCATATAAGCAATCAGGTTAAGAGATCAAGTTCTTATACTATTTGAGCAAGATAAAGGGTTTACCCTTCTTCGCAGATCGCGCTATGCTAGTAAGATCTCCTCTTAATTAAGGTACAAAAGCACTCATTGAAAAGATCGGATAATCAACCATCTGCCTCGACGCTCACTCTCGAGCCCAATGATGCTCGTCGTCTCGCCGCACTCTGTGGCCAATTTGATGAAAACATTCGCCTTATCGAACAGCGTCTCGACGTTGATATTCGTTCGCGAGACAATTTCTTTGCCGCTTATGGCGACCTTGCAGCAGCCAATCAAGCGACGGCAGTAATCTACAACCTATACCAACAAACCGCACATTACACTGAGCTATCCGCAGAAGAGGTACACCTCAACTTGCGCCAGAGCCAGCCATCGCCTGATCCGCAATCTGAGGAGCAGCCCCCCAAACAGCCCTCTAATAAGCCCTCAAACAAACACTCCAGAGAGCAAACCAATTCCACCGGCAATCCATCTCGTAAAGAGGCGTCGTTTATGCAAACACCCCCAGTGAGCAGCTCTGAGCCTGTAAATAGCCCTAAGCCAAGAAATAGCCCTAAGCCAACAAACAGCCCTAAGTCTGCCAATAGCCCTGAAGCTATAGAAAACGCAGAGAACTTCAGCGTTATTCGTACCAAAAAAGGCAATATCAAACCCCGCGGCCTCAATCAGCAGCGCTACGTGCGCTCGATTCAGACCCACGATGTCAATTTTGGTATTGGCCCCGCTGGCACCGGCAAGACCTATCTAGCGGTCGCCTGCGCTGTGGAAGCACTGCTCCGAGATGAAGTTGAGCGTATTTTACTGGTTCGACCAGCGGTGGAAGCCGGCGAGCGACTTGGCTTCTTACCTGGCGATCTCGCTCAAAAGGTCGATCCCTACCTGCGCCCCCTCTATGACGCTCTGCATGAAATGCTCGGCTTTGAAACCGTGGCAAAACTCCAAGAGCGCAACGTAATTGAAATTGCACCCCTGGCCTATATGCGTGGCCGCACCCTCAATGGCGCCTACATTTTGCTCGACGAAGCGCAGAACACTACCCGCGAACAGATGAAGATGTTTTTAACCCGTATCGGCTTTGGTTCAACTGCGGTGATCACTGGCGATATGTCTCAGGTTGACCTGCCCCGCGGCGTCAATTCTGGACTAGTTCATGCCTGTGAAGTGCTCAAAGATGTGCAAGAAGTGAGCTTTACCCACTTCATATCTCGCGATGTTGTACGTCACCCTATTGTCCAAAGCATCGTAGATGCCTATGATGCCCACGAGAAAACGGAATAAATAACCCATAAATGAATCTATCTATCGACATTCAGAAGGCCTGCGCCTCTGATGATTCACCCGACGAAGACAGTATAAAGCGCTGGGTAAGCGCTGCCATACGTGACGAGCGGGACGAATGTGAGCTGAGCATTCGTATTGTCGATGAGCAGGAAAGCGCCGATTTCAACCAGCGCTACCGCGGTAAAAGCGGTGCCACCAACGTTCTCAGCTTCCCCTTTGATGCAGTTACCCCAGAGCCATTGCCGATTCTCGGTGATCTGGTGATCTGCGCGCCAGTTTTAGTCCGCGAAGCCTCAGAACAACAAAAAACCACCACCGCACATTGGGCTCACATAGTGATCCATGGCGTATTGCACCTGCTCGGTTACGATCATATTGAAGATCAAGACGCCGAACAGATGGAGAGTTTAGAAACAGAGATTATGCTGATTCTAGACTTCCCTCCCCCCTACCGGATTCTCGACGAGTCCTCCGACGACCCTATTGAAGTCACGAGCAACTAACAATGAATGAAGAAACAGCCAATGGCGCACCCGAAAAATCCCTTTTAAAACGGATTGGTCGGGCCTTTTCTCAAACGCCACGCAGCAGTGAAGACGTTGCCGACATGTTGCGCAGTGCGGAGAATGAATCGATTATCGACGCCAGCGTGCTACAAATCATGGAAGGGGCGCTAAAAGTTTCAGACCAGCAGGCCCGGGAGATTATGATCCCACGCTCGCAAATGGTCATTATTGACGACGACTTTACCCTCGAGCAGGTCCTTGAAGTGGTAATTAGCTCCCAGCACTCGCGCTTCCCTGTGGTCGGCGAATCCTCCGACGACATTAAAGGTATTCTGCTAGCCAAAGAAATGCTGCCACTGCTGCTTTCAGGCAACAGCGCTTTTGACCTCAAAGGCCTATTGCGACCTGCAACTATTATTCCTGAGAGCAAGCGCCTCAATGTGCTGCTGCAGGAGTTTCGTGAGCAGCGCTATCACATGGCCATTGTTGTGAACGAGTACGGCGGAGTCTCTGGCTTACTAACCATTGAAGATATCCTTGAAGAAATTGTCGGCGAAATCGAAGACGAGACCGATGAGCATGAAGAGGCACCCATAATAGCCACCGCAAATGGCAGCTTTGATGTTGAAGCCATTGCTGAGATTGGCGAGTTTAACGAGTTCTTTGATGTGGGCCTGGTAGACGATGAGTTTGATACCATCGGCGGCCTGGTACTGCACGCCTTTGGGCGACTGCCCGAAATCAACGAAAGTATCGACTTTGACGGCTTTACCTTCAAGGTCACAGATGGTGATAACCGCAAAATCACTAAGCTGGAAGTCACCAAAGTTAGTTCATGATGCGCTCAGCCCGCGGGCAAACATTTCTTCTCCTATTTGCCTCCGGAGCTTTGCTGCCACTGGCTCTGGCGCCATTTAATTTCTGGCCCATAGCAATTCCCTGTATTGCCCTGCTGTTTTACAAGTTACAGCATCAAACGATTAAACAGGCCGTAGCCAAAGCCGGCGTATTTGGCTTTGCCATGTTCTTCGCCGGCGTCAGCTGGGTCTATGTCAGCATCCATGAACACGGCTTTATCCCCGCGCCCCTGGCGCTACTGGCAACCGCGCTTTTCTGTTTATTTCTGGCCTTACTCTTTGCTCTACCCTTTGCGCTCAGTGCGCTAATCCCACAGACGTCAGCCTCTTGGCTCCTCGGACTACCGGCAATCTGGCTGCTCAGCGAATGGTTTCGTAGCTGGATCTTTACTGGTTTTCCCTGGCTTTATGCCGGCTATATTCACACCGACACCTGGCTCAGTGGCTGGGCACCGATTGGTGGCGTAATGGGGTTGAGCTTTATTACCGCCCTAGCAGCGGTAACTCTTGCTCAGTTGGGCTCAGCTCTATTTGGCAAAAAACTACCCATCCCAGTAGGCGTGAAGATTTCATGCTTTATTTTAATAGCCTTTACCGTAAGCGGGTACTTACTTCAGTCCGTTACTTGGACTCAGGAAACCGGTAAATCTCTCTCAGTAGTATTAATTCAGCCCAACACCGATCAAAATAAAAAATGGTCTGCCAACGAACGTCAGAACATCCTCGAGCAACTACAAAAACAGACTGAAGCTCACTGGGGCGCCGACCTCATCGTCTGGCCAGAAGCCGCGATCCCAGCAACCCCTAAGCGTGTCAGTGACTTTCTTATGGGCATAGACAAGGCCGCAAAAGTGAACCAAACCGCCCTGTTAACCGGTATACCTACTCAAGACTGGAACAGCGGCAAGTATTACAATTCGGTATTGGCTCTGGGTACCGCTAGGGGGCAGTACGATAAAACCCGCCTAGTGCCTTTCGGTGAATATGTGCCGCTAGAGGGATTACTCCGCGGCTTGATTCGATTCTTTAACTTGCCCATGTCATCGTTTTCCCTAGGCGCTCAGGATCAGCCACTGCTGACTATAGCGGGTGAGCCCATAGCCACAGCGATCTGCTATGAGATTGTCTATCCGGATCTGGTAGCCCGTATCAGTCGCGAGGCAACCCTGCTGTTAACCGTCAGTAATGACGCTTGGTTCGGTGATTCCTTTGCCCCACAGCAACATATGCAGATGGCTCGAATGCGCGCCATCGAAAACGCCAAGCCAATGCTGCGCGGCACGAGTAATGGTGTAACCGCGATGGTCGACCATCGTGGCAAGATAGAGAAACAACTGGAACAGTTTAGTGTCGGCGAGCTGCGCGGCAATATCGCACCAAGAGCTGGACAGACAATATTTGCAAAGACTGGCTCATGGCCAGTGGTGATCATGGCGCTGCTAATTTGCGGCGGTTTAATAATAAGAAGGCTCTTAAGACCGCACTGAAGACAGCACTTAAGATAAAAAAAGGGACACCCAACATGAACTTTAAAACACTTATAACAGCGATCGCATTCAGCCTAGCGGCCACCACTGCAGTGGCATTGGAAGTCGGCGATCAGGCACCAGACTTTTTACTCGAAGCCACAGATGGCGAGTCATACAGCGTCAGCCAATTTAAGGGCAAAGAAGCTGTAGTCATCGCCTGGTATCCGAAAGCCTTTACCGGCGGCTGCACCATTGAGTGTAAATCTCTGGCGGACAATGGCCACCTATTGAAAGGTTTAGAAGTGGCCTACTTCATGGCCAGCGTCGATCCCATCGAAAAGAATATTGAATTTGCCGAAGCCTACGAAGCGGACTTCCCGCTGCTGAGCGATCCCAGTAAGAAAGCGGCCAAGGCCTATGATGTGCTCGCGCTTTATGGCCTGCCCAAGCGCCACACGTTTTATATAGGCACAGACGGTAAGATTTTGTTTATCGATACGAATATTCGCCCAGCAACCTCGGCTGAAGATATGGCGGCGAAGCTGAAAGAGCTGGGTATTCCAGAGAGAGCTTAAGCTTTACCGTTTATCAATACGCACTGGGCGGCACCAGTTTTGTCGCCAGCGCTGTCGCTTCGCGTCTCTTCGGCAGACTGTGAGCTGAAATTCATTTTCACTGGTGCTAATACGGCTGATTGATCGTCAAACTGATTGGCGTTTCGTGCGCCATAAATATCGCTATCTATTTCTGCTGTAACAAAAACCACTTCCTCGCAATTAGAGCACTCGTGAAAAACTGCAGAATTTGAGCCATGCTGTATTTGCCGATGCAGCGCACTGTTGCGAACTGTAACCTCAATACTCGAGTTGGGTTGCGACACGTAGGCTGCCGACTTACTCTGCCAATACTCGCATTGACATGCCCTCGGCACAAACTCCTGATCCGCGATATGCCAAACAATTTCAATATTCTTGCAGTCGCAACCTCCGTATAGGCTCATACCAATTCCGTCAAACTTCCAGACTATTGGAATAAACCTGCGACGTCTGAAGAGACTCCGGCCAGTTACGTAGTTTTATAAACATTTGACCTATGACCTACCTTGACGACCTGAACGACAAGCTCGGTGTCTTGGATTTCATAGATTATTCGATATAACCCAACCCGTACCCTGTACCTTTCCTGAGCAGAGAGTTTGGTACACCCAGGCCCTCTCGGATCATCGGCGAGTTCATCAACTCTGCCTAAAATCCGCTTAACATCAGGGTTGGCAATTTTACGTAAGTCTTTAGCAACAGACTTTTTAAACGTTATCTTATATCTTGCCATGCTTCTTCAAGTCTTTTAGCAGAGATTCATAAGACATTTCAGGCTCTCTGACTCGCGCGTCAAAAGCTGACAAATCTTCCTGGTCCTCTGCCAACTGCATACGCAATGCTTCATCAACGATTTCAGATACCGATAAATGCGAAGATGCCGCCTTTATGCGGACCGCCTGGTGGATCGCAGGGTCGAAATAGACCGTGGATCTTTTAGATAAAGTGCTCATATTACTTCTCCTTAGTTATGGAGCACAATAACGTTACAACGCTATAGCGTCAAGACGCCCTACTTATCACCCGAGTCTTTATATTAAAAACTTGATCCTGGCTGAGACAGGAATTCGACTTCTTCCGCTGTAGAATCCCTCACTAGAATCTTATTTCTATGGGGATAGCGGCCAAACCGATCAATAATCGCCTTGTGCCGCAATTCAAAGTTCAGATTCCCCTCATTGCCATAAGCCTCATAGAGTAAAACCGCCTCTTCATGTATAGCCGCCGACTCGCTGTGCATAAATGGCATATAGAAAAAGCTTCTCATAGCCTCAGGCACGGCTTTATCCGCACCCCCGCGAATAGCCTCCTGCGCTAGCGCCAAGGCCAGTGAATCGGTTGCAAATGAGAGAGGCGAATCGCGGTAGATATTTCGCGAGAATTGATCCAGCACTATGATCTCAGCCAAGCGCCCCTCCGCGGTATCGCGCCACTGATTGAGCTCGCAGCGAGATGCTTGCCCATGGACGTCTAAAAAACGGCTGGCGATAAGCTGATCGAACTGAGCATCCTTTTTCCACCACTGGGCTTGGCTGATTTCTTCGAACCAAAATTTGATGATTTCTCTATACATAGTTTATTCCTCACTGATTTATCGCTGACAGTCGCCACTAGATACTTTGATTAATCTTAGACCACGGTAAGTCGCGGTTCAGACTCCTCAGAACTACCTGCTACCGAGAAGACCCAAACCTATCTATCTAGCCCCCTGTTACCTTATAATTCGCGCCTCTTTTCAATTCAATAAGCAGTGACTCTTCATGACCATGGAACATCCCTATCTCCCCGCCGAATTAGAGCGTGACGCGCAGCAGTACTGGACCGAAAACAAAACCTTTGAGGTCACTGAAGATCCGGATCGCGAGAAGTTTTACTGCCTTGCCATGTTCCCCTACCCCAGCGGCAAGCTGCATATGGGTCATGTGCGCAACTATACGATTACCGATGTAATTGCTCGCTATCAGCGTATGCAGGGCAAGAACGTGCTGCATCCAATGGGCTGGGATGCTTTTGGTCTGCCAGCAGAAAATGCGGCGATTCAAAACAAGACCGCTCCGGCGAAGTGGACGCACGAGAACATTGCCTACATGAAGGCGCAGCTAAAGTCTCTGGGCTTTGGTATCGACTGGTCACGTGAGTTGGCCACCTGCGATCCCGACTACTACAAATGGGAACAGTGGTTTTTCACCAAGCTTTATGAAAAAGGTATGGTCTATAAAAAGACCAGCGCGGTGAACTGGTGTCCCCACGATGCCACAGTGCTGGCCAATGAGCAGGTTATCGATGGCTGCTGCTGGCGCTGCGACACGCCGGTAGAGCGCAAAGAAATTCCCCAGTGGTTTATCCGTATTACCGATTACGCTGAGCAACTGCTCAACGATCTCGATGAGCTGGAGCATTGGCCCGAACAGGTTAAGACCATGCAGCGCAATTGGATTGGCAAAAGTCGTGGCGTGACCATGACCTTTGATCTGTCTTCTGCTGTTGGCGATTACCCCAGCTTTGATGTCTACACCACCCGCCCAGATACGCTGATGGGTGTGACCTATCTGACTCTGGCGACGCAACATCCGATTGCTTTAACTATTGCTGAATCCAACCCTGAACTGGCCACATTTATTGGCGAGTGCAAAACCCAGCAGAGTTCGGAAGCCGAAATGGCGACCATGGAAAAGCGCGGCATGGATACTGGTATCACGGCCATTCATCCACTGACTGGCGAGACGGTTCCAGTTTGGGTCGGCAACTATGTATTGATGGACTATGGCTCTGGCGCGGTAATGGCCGTGCCTGCTCACGATCAGCGCGATTACGAATTTGCCAAAAAATATCAGCTCGCCATCAAGCAGGTGATTGCCCCCACTGGCGACGAACCCTGCGATATAGACAGTGAAGCCTTTACCGACAAGGGCATGCTAGTTAATTCCGGTGTCTATGATGGCCTGAATTTTGATGCTGCCTTTGACGCTATAGCTGCCGCTCTTGAAGCCTGTGACCATGGCACCATGACCACTAACTATCGCCTGCGTGACTGGGGTGTTAGTCGTCAGCGCTACTGGGGTGCACCGATCCCAATGTTTAATCTAGCGGATGGCGGTGAGATTCCTGTGCCGCTGGATAGACTGCCCATGCTGCTACCCACTGAAGTGGAGATGGACGGTATTCAGTCGCCGATCAAAGCGGATCTGGAATGGAAAAAAGATACTCTCGACGGTCAGGCCGTAGAGCGTGAGACCGATACCTTTGATACCTTTATGGAATCCTCTTGGTACTACGCCCGCTTTACCTGTTCCGATCTGGACAGCGCCATGCTCGACCCGGAGCGCGCCGATTACTGGTTGCCGGTGGATCAATATGTTGGCGGTATCGAACACGCAATTTTGCACCTGCTCTATGCGCGTTTTTATCACAAACTGCTGCGCGACGAGGGTCTGGTTAACAGCAACGAACCGTTCAAAAGCCTGCTCTGTCAGGGCATGGTCTTGGCTGAGTCTTTTTACAAAGACAATGGCGGCCGCAAGCAGTGGCTATATGCCAGTGAAGTTACCGTTGAGCGCGATGCCAAAGGCAAAACCCTCAAGGCAGTTGAGACGGCCACCGGAGAAGAAGCCATCAGTGGCGGCATCACTAAGATGTCTAAATCGAAGAACAACGGTGTAGATCCACAGACCGCTATCGACAAGCACGGCGCCGACACAGTGCGCCTGTTTACCATGTTCGCAGCGCCCCCAGAGCAGACTCTGGAATGGAGCGACGATGGTGTATCCGGTGCTCACCGTTTTTTGCGCAAGCTCTGGACCATGGTTCACAGTCATTTGGATCAGGCTGCAGCGGGCGGTAAACCAGCTCAACTGAATCCAGAATCATTTACTGCTAGCCACAAAGATCTGCGCCGCAAGACCCATGAAACCATCAATAAGGTCAACGATGACTACGGTCGTCGCAACACCTTTAACACGGCAATTGCCGCGGTAATGGAACTGTTAAATGAAGTGGCTAAACACGGCGATAATGACGCTCAAAGTGTTGCCGTGCGCCATGAAGCTCTGAGCAGTGCAGTGTTGTTGCTGGCTCCCATCGCACCGCATATTTGTCACAGCCTGTGGCCCGCGCTGGGCAACAGTGAAGCCGTGGCCGATGCCGCATGGCCTAAGCTAGACGAATCCGCACTTGTGCGCAGCTCGATTGATTTGGTGATACAGGTAAACGGTAAGGTTCGCGGTAAAATTGAAGTGGCCGCCAATGCCTCCAAAGAGAACATTGAGCAACTGGCGCTGGCGGATACCAATGTGCAGCGCTTTACCGACGGCGTGACAGTTCGAAAAGTGATTGTTGTTCCAGGAAGACTGGTTAATATAGTAGCCAACTAGGCTGTAGCCAAAAGGGGTATGTAGGGTGAGGATAATGCGAAATATTCTATTAGCGACAATGATTACCCTGCTCTCTGGCTGCGGCTGGCAGCTGCGTGACGCTCAAGTAGTGCCGCAAAGTATCGGCATCCTGCATATTGCCACACAGCTGGCTGATCGCGATTTTGTCAGTGAGCTAACACGGGCGCTGGATGTCTATGGCGTAGAAGTGGTGACCTCTGCCGCAGCGGCGAACTATTCCGTGGTGATTGTCGATTTTCGCCAGAATCGGTTTATCGGTACCTTAAATGCCAGTGGTCGAGTGGCAGAGTATCAACTCAATGAAGACGTCGACTTTTTAATCGCCAACGCCAGTGGAACACCGCTAACCAATCTGTTCACCGCATCGGTAGAGCGCAATTATGAAATTGAAGAGCGCGATCTGCTGTCTTCGGAAAATGAAGAGCGGTTGATCAAGCAGGAAATGCGTCAGGAAATTGTGCGTCAGATTCTCAATCGCCTGAAAGTCCTGCCAAACCAAAATGACGCAGATAAGGCCTCTGAGGCCATTCAACTAGAAGCTCTCGAGCCAATTGAGAACTAGTGATGAAAATACGCGCCGAGCAACTTCAGGATCAAATCAAAAAACAGCTGTTGCCGGTCTATGTGATCAGCGGCGGCGATCCGCTTTTAACCCAGGAAGCTGCCGACAGTATTCGTGGCGGCGCACGAGCCCAGGGCTTTACCGAACGAGATATTTTCCATACCGAAGGCAACTTCGATTGGAATCAAATACTCAACGAATCCAATGCACTGTCACTGTTCTCCGACAAAAAAATTCTCGAAATTCGGATCACCAACGGTAAGCCCGGAGACAAAGGTGCGGCAGCTCTAAGCGAGCTCTGCGCCAACCCCAATCCCGACAATCTGGTGCTGGTGATTTTGCCGAAACTTGAAGGCGGCGCAAAAAACAGCAAATGGATGAAAAATCTTGAAGCTGCCGGGGGCCATATTCAGGTCTGGCCAGTGGATGCCAAGCAGATGCCCCGCTGGATTCAACAGCGCCTGCGCAGCGCTAATATCAATGCCAGCCAAGAAGCGGTGCAAATTCTCGCCGACCGGGTTGAAGGCAATCTATTAGCAGCAGTTCAGGAAATTGAGAAACTTAAGTTACTGGCGACAGACGGCACAGTTGATGGCAGCACCATGTCATCGGTGGTGGCCGACAGCGCCCGTTACAACCTCTTTGAATTTGTCGATAAGATCCTCATGGGCGATGCCCAATCTGCGGCACGATCACTGCGCGGCCTGCAGAATGAAGGCACAGATGCTATTCCCCTACTTTGGGCGATCACCAGAGAATTGCGTATTTTAGTCAAAGCCAGCGACCTGGTTGCCAGTGGCGAACACAGCGACTGGGCACTAAAAAACTCTGGGGTCTGGGAAAAACGTTTGCCACTGTTTAAAGGCGCCCTGCAGCGTTTACGTCCGGCTCATCTGCGCATGTTGTTGCGTCAGGCTGGGGCCATAGATCGCGGCATTAAAGGTATGCGTGACGGGGATGTCTGGGACGAATTGGCTACTCTGGTACTTTCCTTCGCCGGCAGCCAGACACTGCAGCCGGGTAATATTAAAATTTTATTGCAGAACTAAAACCGCTACGCCCTTTTCTCGCCAGCCACCCACACCCCCAGTTCAGCACTCTTGTGGGCCAAATCCGCTCCCGATCAACTTTTTGATTGATACCCTAAAGCCATTTATACCGATGACTATACTCAGAGCCCTGAATGGAGATCTATAGAGAATAACTTGGCGAGGATAAAATATCCCTATAATCCGTTTTGATGATGATATCTAAGGACTAGCAAACTAATCGAACAAGAATTGCTTAATCGATACACATCAAAAATATGGCCGTCAAGCGCTGCAAAACCAAATAATTGGCATCAATGATTTGGTTAAAAAACTATTCAG
>Ga0209532_1002223_pt1 | contig 14043 bp, 12 predicted proteins | sample COG_02_FD_184746 | JGI IMG/M metagenome (GOLD analysis project Ga0209532, IMG submission 184746) | Pelagic Microbial community sample from North Sea - COGITO 998_met_02 (SPAdes) (version 2) | ecosystem: Environmental > Aquatic > Marine > Neritic zone/Coastal water | place: Helgoland, sampling... | reverse complement strand
TGCTTATGCATTTCGTCAAATAGTATCGCGAATTTTGAGCAGTTCCGATCTCACAATGACAACGGTTGCGTATACAGGGCTGACCGCGAGCTTCCTTTTATCCATTCCACTTCCACTAGTGTGGCGCACACCGGTTGGAAGTAACGAATTTATATTGATTGGAGCGTTGGCGACACTGGCAGCCTTAGCTGAAATATTGGTTATTAAAGCCCTCGAATTAACGCAAACTGTAGTTCTAGCACCGATCCATTATACATTATTAATTTGGGGTACCACCTACGGCTGGATAGTCTTTGGTCAGTTTCCTGATAAATGGACATGGTTTGGTTCAGCAATAATTTTTGCAACCGGAGTTTATGTAGTGTTGCGTGAATGGAGTAAGAAAAATCCACGCTGACTTCTTTCCTCGCTCCAAAAATATGTGAATTCACTTTGACAAAGCATAATACCCCGCTCATGCAGAAGACCTTCCACGTTACGGAGTGAGAGCGGAAACCGAACATACAGCATCACAGCCAAGCGGATGATCTCAGGGCTCGTTTTAAAGTACCTGAATGGGGAGTGTTTTGTCATACGGCGAGGCTACGAAACAGCCCGCCCCGTTTCAAGCTCGTTTTGTCTGACAGTGCCCTAAGCAATACTGTCTAACATCTTTCTGCGTCGCAGCACTTGCAATGATGTTATTTCTGACTATTTTAGTCACGATTTTGTATATTGGGACACCAAATGGCCGACATCTTCGACCTCGCTGCCACCAACCTACTTTCACCTGTCATCTTATCGTTTGTGCTTGGCCTTGTAGCAGCCCTTGGGCGATCCGATCTGTCGGTGCCCGAAGCCGCGGCAAAGGCCATGTCGATCTATCTGCTTTTCGCCATCGGTTTCAAAGGCGGCGCTGCTGTTGCGTCTAACGGGCTGGATGCAGCGCTTGTTGCGACTTTGGTTGCGGGTTTCGTTTTGTCCGCCGTTCTGCCGTTTATCGCATTCGCGATGCTGCGTGTCCTGACAAACCTAAGCCGGATCGATGCGGCGGCTGTCGCAGGCCACTATGGTTCAATTTCAATCGTAACATTCGTTGCGGCCACGTCCGTTCTTGAAGGGCGCGCAATTTCATCGGAAGGCTACATGGTTGCCGTTGCCGCCGTGATGGAAGCCCCCGCCATTCTGTCTGCCTTGTGGCTCGTCTCTCGTGGCGGATCAGGCCGTCGGATGGACAGTGAGCTGATGCGGGAAATCATGCTCAACGGGTCGATCGTCCTTCTTGTTGGCGCGTTCGTTATTGGTGCGATCACAGGGCAAGAGGGCCTTGATAAAGTGTCCAATTTCATCGTCGCTCCGTTCACTGGCGTGCTGTGCCTGTTCCTTCTCGATATGGGATTGGTCGCGGGTCGCGGCCTGCGGGAATCGCGCGGCGTGTTGAACATGGGTGCCGTGGCCTTTGGCATCATCATGCCCTTGGTCGGGAGCGTGTTTGGCCTTGGTGCGGGTCTTTTGATTGGCCTGTCACCCGGCGGCATCGCGCTGCTGATGGTTCTGTCGGCCTCTGCCAGCTATATCGCCGTTCCCGCCGCCATGCGCGTGGCCCTACCCGAGGCCAATCCGTCAGTTTATCTTACGCTGTCCCTTGGCGTCACGTTTCCCTTTAACCTTACCATCGGCATTCCACTTTATGTGGCGGTGTCTCAAGCCTTGACAGGAGGCTAATATGCAAACGCATCACGCCAAACGCGTCGTCATCACCATCGAAGCCGTCATGCAAAAACGCCTGACCGACACTTTGGAAAGTGCGGGGGTCACGGGATATTCTGTGCTTGCTGTTTTGGGCGGATCAGGGCGATCAGGACCATGGACAGCCGAGGGGCAGATCAGCCGCGCCAGCGGTATGGTGCAGGTCATTTGCATCATCAAACCCGAACGTCTGGACGGGTTATTGGACGCGGCGTTTAAGGTCGTGGAAAAACACATCGGCGTCGTAACAATTGCCGACGTCGAAGTGGTCCGAGCAGAGCGGTTTTGACGGTGCTGTCAGACGAATGAGAACTCGCATAGGATTGCTGGCGCAGCCTGAATCTATACGCTCAATAATTGGCGCCACTCAGTAAGAGCAGCGTTGCGATTAAGCTTGAAATTGTCTCGTGAGTGGAGCTGGCGTTCCTTATTGAGATGGTTGTGCACTGAAGAGTGGACGGCAGCGAACGTCTGCAAACATCGGACCAAATCTATTCCACCAAAACCGAAATATTTCGTGGCTGATCTCAAAGCCTCGTTGGTGCAAAAGATCTTACACATTACGGAGTGAGGGCGGAAACCGAACATAGAGCATCACAGCCAAGCGGATGATCTCTGGGCTTGTTTTAAAGTACCTGAATGGAGAGTGTTTTGTCATTTGCGGATTCTACAAATTCACCCTGCTCGCTTCAACCGAGTTTAATCTGACAGTACCCCTGCAGGGTTTAGCGGCGGCTCAATCGGTTCTAGAAGCGGACAACCATCACCGATACATCGGCATGGCGCGCGACGCGGGCAGCGTTGGGCCCGATAAGACGGTCTGCCAGATCAGGTTTGTGCGCGCCCACGATGATCATGTCCGCGTGGACGGTTTTTGCCGTGGCGAGGATTTCTTCATAGGTCACGCCCACTTCGACGATATGCTGAATGGCGTCACCGCGCGCCGTCGTGCTGCCCGCAAGATCATAAAGCGCGGTCATCGCGGCTTCGGTTGCTTTTTTCAGCGTGCCTTCTTTGAAGAACGACCCGACCCAGGATGACCCGTAATCTGGCAGCACGGTCATCACGCTGAGGGATGTTTGGTACAGCCCCGCAAGCTTTTCAGCCTCTGCGATGATCTTTTTCGCCTCTTCCTCGTGGGACATGTCGATTGCGCATAGAATACGTTTCATCAGACTGTGGCCTCCGTCAGTTCTGGTTCGGGTTCTTTGCGGCGCATTTGCAGAACGTAAACGAGCAGGAGGAGCAAGAGCGCCGGAATATAGAACAGTTCTTTGGGCAGGCGGTCTGCTGCGACCTCAATTTCAACAACCTCCCAATCAAAGTCGATGCCAAGCTGTTCGGCAGGTCCGCCAAATTGCATGAAATCAACATAGATTTTGCCGTCTTCTTCGCGGAAGCTAAGGCCTGCGTTTTGGTCTAGTCGGGTCGCCCCATCAGGGCCTGCTTCCCCGACAGGCAGCAAGAAGCGTGCATCGACAGGGTCCCCGCTGAGGTCTTCGCCCACAAAGCGCACGCGCAATGCGTCACCGTCAGGGGCTGCTTGCGCCATGGCAAACAATTCAGCCCCTGCGCGTTGTTCAAATTCGGGCGTAATCCGGTTGAGGAAGAACGCAGGTTGGAACAGCGTGAAGGCGACCAACAGCAAAGCCGCGCTTTCCCAGATGCGCGACTTGACCATAAAGTAATTCATCGTTCCGGCGGCAAACAACAGCATTGCGACCATCGCCACCAAAAACACAAACACCGCCTGATAAGGCCCGACATCAATCAACAACAGATCGGTGTTGAAGATGAACAGGAACGGCAGGAGGGCGGTTCGGATCGAATAGAAAAACGCCTGAAAGCCGGTCTTCAACGGATCGCCCTTGGAAATAGCGGCGGCAGCAAAACTCGCCAGTCCCACGGGGGGCGTCACATCGGCCATGATGCCGAAATAGAAGACAAACATGTGCACGGCGATCAGCGGCACGATCAGACCTTCCTGCGCGCCCAGTTCCACGACCACACCAGCCATCAAGGACGATACCACGATATAGTTCGCCGTCGTCGGCAGACCCATCCCCAGAATGATTGAAATGATGGCCACAAAGATCAGCATCGACAAAAGCTTGATGTCCATAAAGGGCACAAGACGATCAAGACCGAGGGCCAGAAATTCAACGAATTCGGCCATGACCTGACCGATCCCCGTAAGGGTCACAGCACCCACGATGATGCCCGCAACACCCATAGCGGCGGCAAGGCCGATCATGTTGCGCGCACCGGCAATCATGCCTTCCGCGATGTCGGCAAAGCCCGCTTTGAATTGGGCACCGATATCGTTTTGGCCGCGAAAAAACGACTTCAGCGGGTTTTGTGTGGCGAGGATGATCAGCATGAAAATGCTCGACCAGAAGGCGGACAGGCCCGGTGATTTGCGTTCGATCATCAGCAAATACATCAGCAAGAAGATCGGCATCAGATAATGCAGGCCGGTTTTCAGGATTTCGCGTGCGGGGGGGAGGCTTTGCATGGAGTCGATGCTGACCTCAAGATCCGGCCCCATGGCGGCAAAGCGCACAGCCGCGATGTAGCCAACCCCCATCATTAATAAGATGACCCAGAACGAAAGCCCGCCAAGCACGGTACCCAGAAAGCCGACGACATAGCTGGCGATCAGCAATGACCCACCTGCGATGACGATCGAAATGGCGATGATGAACACAGCGCCGAGCATGAATTTAACAGGGTGCATGCGGCTGGTGCCGGTCATGCCCATTTTCAACGCTTCGAGGTGTACGATATAAACCAGCGCGATGTAGGAAATGGCGGCTGGCACAATCGCAGTGCGCACGACTTCGACGTAGGACACGCCGACATATTCGGTCATCAAAAACGCCACTGCGCCCATGACGGGCGGGGTGAGGACGCCGTTAATGGAGGACGAAACCTCAATCGCGCCTGCCTTTGTGGATGAAAACCCGACGCGTTTCATCAGCGGAATTGTGAATGTGCCTGTGGTTACGACGTTGGCGATAGACGAGCCCGAGATCAGGCCCGTTGCCGCGGATGCAATAACGGCCGCCTTGGCAGGGCCGCCACGCAAATGGCCAAGGGCCGCGAAGGCCAATTTCAGGAAATAATTGCCCGCGCCCGCTTGGTTCAGCAACGATCCGAACAACACGAACAGGAACACAAAGGATGACGATACGCCGATAGCGACACCAAAGACGCCCTCGGTGGTCAGCCACATGTGGCTCATCGCTTTGTTCAGGCTGGCACCTTGCCAGCGGATCATGTCGGGAAGACCGTCCCAACTGCCAAAGAAAACATAAGACAAAAAGAAGATCGCGACGGCCATCAGGGGGATGCCAAGGGACCGGCGTGCGGCCTCCATCAACAGGATAATACCGACGACGGCAACGATAACGTCCAGCTGGGATGGCGCACCCGTGCGCGCAGCGATGCCCGCGTAGGCGTACCATATGTAGCCGGATGTGGCCGCGGCCAGCAGGCCCAAGATCCAGTCTTGGATCGGGATATGATGGCGCGGCGATGATTTGAATGTCGGGAAGGCAATAAAGGCCAGAAAGACCGCGAACGACAAATGGATCGCGCGGGTTTGCGTGTCGTTCAGGATGACAAGTTTGAAAATATCGCCAAGAAAGCTGTTGTTCCAAAGAAGGACCACGTCAAAGCGCAAGGGCGATGCGATCCACAGTTGGAAGATGGCCCAGATAAGCGGGACGAACCAAAGAAGATTGCGGGAAAAAGCACCTTTGGGCGCGCGGCCCCCGGTGTCACTGTCGGCAATGATGTCTTCGACATTGACGCTGTTGTCGGCTGTTTTGTCAGACATGGTCGTCCCCCTTGGCGTGCGGCGCTGCGGTTGATCCACAGTTTGCGCCGAAGTCGCCCCCACAGTTTTGCGGGGGCGGCCGTGTTTTAGGGATGCAGTGCGCGTGTCGCGCCTGCGATCAATGGATTACTCCATCCAGCCCTGTTCGCGGTAGTACTGCGCAGCACCGGGGTGAAGGTCTGCTGTCAGACCATCGCTGATCATCTCTTCGTGGGTGAGACGTGCGAAGGCAGGATGCAAACGCTTGAAGTCGTCAAAGTTGTCAAAGACGCCAGCAACGACGGCGTAAACCACTTCGTCAGCGGTATCTGCGGACGTCACGAAAGTCGCTTTCGGACCCCAGCTTGCGATGTCAGCGTCGTTGCCGGGATACATGCCACCGGGAATCGTTGCCGCTGCGTAGGCTGTGTTTTCCGCCAGAAGCGTGTCGATCGCAGGACCCTCAAGGGCGATGATGTTCACGTCACAGGTCGATGTCGCTTCTTGGCTGGACCCGTTTGGCAGACCAGCGGCCCAGATTGTCGCGTCAATGTTGCCATCACACAGAGCTGCGGACTGCTCGGATGATTTAAGCTCAGCAGCGACTGCGAATTCGTCTGGCGATACGCCGTAGTATCGCAGGACTGTTTCGGCCAGAACACGTGTACCGGACCCTGGGTTGGCAATATTCACTTTCATGCCACGCAGGTCTTCGACGGTTTCAATGCCGCTATCTGCACGCACCATCAGGTGCATTGGTTCGGGGTGGACAGAAAACAACGCGCGCAATTCGGGGTATGGGCCGTCCTCTTCGAACGCGCCAGTCCCGTTCAGGCCAGCGGCTTGAACGTCGGATTGCACGATACCGAAATCAAGTTCACCCTGACGAATGGTGCGGGTGTTGTAGACGGATCCGCCTGTGGATTCGACAGAACAGCGAATGCCATGTTCGGCGCGGTTGATGTTCACCAGACGACAGATCGCACCGCCTGTAGGATAATAAACGCCGGTCACGCCACCTGTACCGATGGTGATGAATTGCTGGTCTTGCGCAGATGCAGCACCCGCAAATCCGAATGCCGCGACTGTCACCGCACCCAAGAATGTTTGTTTGATTGTCATTTATAGTCTCCCTGACCTTTGTATCACGCACCCTTTCCGGTGCGCGATTTGCACAACGCGCAAACACGCGCCTGATCATCACAGCATCGGCAATGCGCAATTTGTTGTCACCTGAAAACTAATGTTTTTTTCGCACTCCCCAGTAGGCGTTGTTCTCCAAACGGATATCTTCGTATGTTTTGATTCGCGATTTGGCGTCCTTTCCGCCGACCTCAACCAGCAGCGCCAGAAGATTTTCCATCACCGCGACGGCGCCTGCGTAACAGCAAAAATGATGCGTCGACACAACCGAAACAACGAGGATTTCATCCGGGGTGAATTCGGTCGAAATAATATCGCTGTCCGTCACCATAATGAGCTTTACGCCGCGCTTTTGTGCAAATTTACAGGCCTCAATTGTTTCGCGTGAGTAAGGCGTGAACGTGATCGCGATAAGCACATCATCGGGGCCGGCTTCGTTCAATTCATCTATCGCGCTGCTCATGTGGCGGGGGATTAATTGCAATGAAGGCAATGCCATACGGCCAACATAGTGGAAATAATACGCAATACCGTAGCTTGCGCGCACGGCCGTCAGATAAACGTTGCGCGCACCGAGCATCATCGCCACCACACGTGCCATTTGATCTGACGATTGGCGCTCAAGTGAGCTGCGGACCACCGCGATGGTATTTGCCGCAGAATCGGCCTGCACATAGCCGGACCTGCCGCTGCTGCGCAGGTCTTCTATCCAGCCAGGCCGTTCGACCATTTCGCTTGAGAAGACGAGGGCGTGGCGGAACGGTTCGCGCAGCTCATCAAAGCTTGCGAATCCGAGGACCTTCGCCATGCGCACCAAGGTGTAAGTGGAGACGCCGCTTTTCTTGGCGGTTTGACGAATGGGGTCTAATCCGAAGTCCGAAGAGTGGTCGACGATGTACTTTGCCACCAGCTTAAGACGAGGCGAGAGGTTGGGCAATTTATCCTTAAGCGTTGATATTGTTTTGGCTTTTAGGGTCGGATCCATTCGAATCACCTCATTTCGGGGCCTGCTTTGAAAAACATTAGTTATTTTTTGAAGTTATTGACATATTTTGTAATTACAACACTGTGGCTTCAGATAGTTGATCACATCAGGTAAAAACCAAAATGCCCAATCTTCCCGAACACGCCTCTGTTGTTGTCATTGGTGGCGGTATCATGGGTTGCTCGACCCTGTATCACCTTGGAAAAATGGGTGTGTCAGATGCTGTTCTGCTTGAGCGTAACAAGCTGACAAGCGGCACAACGTGGCATTCCGCAGCCCAAGTGCGCGCGCTGCGCCATTCCCACAACCTGACGCGGATGATCCAGTATTCCGTAGATCTTTATGCGCAGCTGGAACAGGAAACGGGGCAATCGGTTGGCTGGATTCAAAAAGGGTCACTGTCGATTGCAACCACGCCGGATCGGATGACCCACATTAAACGGCAGGAATCGCTGGCGCATGCGTATGGCATTGATGCGCGGTCCGTGTCCGCGGACGAGGCCAAAGAACGCTGGCCATTGATGAATGCCGATGACGTTTTGGGCGCGGTCTGGTCACCCGATGATGGCCGCGTGTCGCCGTCCGATGTATGTGCCGCGCTTGTAAAAGCGGCCAAGGGATTGGGGGCGAAACTTTTTGAGGGCACAGGCGTCACAGGCATCCTAACGAAAAACGGGCGCGTGACGGGCGTTGAAACCAATCAGGGCACGGTGATGTGCGACGCGATTGCGGTGTGCACCGGTCTGTGGTCCCAAGAAATCGGCGCGATGGCGGGGGCCGAAGTTCCGGCACTGGCCTGCGAACATTTCTACCTGCTGACCAAGCCGATTGAGGGGATCACAGGCAACATTCCGACCCTGTCCGATCACGATAGCCACCTTTATATACGCGACGACAGTGGCGGGCTTTTGGTGGGCTGTTTTGAACCCATGGGCAAGCCGATTCCACCGGGATTTTTGGATGAGAATTTTGAATTCGGCCTGCTGGGGGAAGATTGGGATCACTTTGAACCGATCATGGAACTGGCGCTGAACCGATTGCCCGTTTTGGAAACGGCTGAGGTGAAGATGCTGCTGAATGGTCCCGAAAGCTTCACACCAGACGGCACGTTTATGTTGGGTGAAACGGCGGAAACCAAGGGGCTGTTCCTTGGCTGCGGGATGAATTCGGTCGGTATGGCGTCGGGTGGCGGGGCGGGTATGAACCTTGCCCACACCATCGTCCATGGCCACACGGCCTATGATCTGGGCGAAGCGGATGCGAAACGATTTGCGCCGATCTTTAATTCCGTAGTTCACCTGATGGCCCGCGCGCCTGAAATCCTAGGCACGCATTATGAAATCGCCTATCCGGGTCGCCAGTTGAAAACCGCACGCGACCTGCGCCTGTTGCCGCTGAACGCTGAATACCGCAAAGCAGGTGCGCATATGGGGCAGTTCTACGGCTGGGAACGCCCGCTGTATTTCGGCAAAACCGCCGAGCCTGTCATGACGTTTGATCGCCCCGATTGGCATAACAATGTGGCCGCCGAGGTTCACGCGGCCCACAACAGTGCGGCCATTTTCGATGCCTCTCCCTTCGGCAAAATCGACGTCACGGGCCCCGATGCCGAGGCGTTCTTGCTGCACACCTGCGCAGGCTATCTGGGCCGCGCGCCGGGATCGGTGATTTACACATCCGTGCTCAACGAACGCGGCACGTTTTTGTCGGACATCACCGCGCAACGCATCGCGCCCGATCACTACCGCCTGTTTGTGGGCACCAACGCCATCAAACGCGACCTTGCGCATTTCATGCGGGCCAGCGACGGGTTTGATGTGACGCTTGAAGACACGACCGAAGCCTACGCCGTCCTTGGCCTGATGGGACCAGAGGCTGCGCGCATCGCCGCGGACTGCGGCGCACCCGAACTGAATGATCTGGGCTTTTTCAAAGTCGGCCCTGCACATATCGCGGGCCACCACGTGCACGCTGCGCGGATGTCCTACGTCGGCGAAGCAGGCTGGGAAATCACCTGCAAGGCTACGAACGCATCGGCCATTTACGCAGCCCTGACAGCGGCGGGCGCAACACCTGCGGGCATGTTCGCCCAAACCTCAATGCGGATCGAAAAAGGGTTCTGCGCGATGGGGCATGAATTGGACAGCGACGTCACACCAATTGACACGGGCCTTGATTTTGCCACCCGTAAATCGGGCGGGTTCATCGGCGCAGAGGCTTTGGCCCGCCAGAAAGACGACGGCGCGCAAAGCCGTATCATATCGCTGCTGATTGACGATTTGGACGCTGTTCCGCTGGGCCATGAACCGATCTATCTGGGTGACAGGATCATCGGGCAAACCACATCGACGGGTTTTGGATTTCGTGTCGGGCGGCCTGTGGCCTTGGCGATGCTCAAGGCACCTGTCGCGGGCGGAACCGACGTGCGGGTCGATATCGCCGGACAAATGTTCACCGCCAAAGCCATCATCGGGCCAATGTTTGACCCAGATGGTGCGCGCATGCGGGGTTAGATTATGCCACGTCCCTATATATTGGTGGCCCCGACGGGTGCGCGGCGCAGCAAGGAAGATCATCCCGTGCTGCCGATCAAAACGGACGAGATTATTCAAACCGCCAAAGACTGTTCTGCCGTAGGCGCGCAAGGGCTTCATTTGCATGTGCGCGACGCGCGAGGGCATCACACACTTGATCCAGGTATTTACCGCGAAACCTTGGCAGAGCTTGCCCAGCATGTACCGGACATGGATGTGCAAATCACCACAGAGGCTGCGAGTAAATTTGATGTGCCAACACAGCTTGCCTGTCTTGACGGCGTGAAACCAAGCTGGGCGTCGATCTCTGTGCGCGAAATTGCGCGTGATCCGACACTAGCCGACCGCGTCTATGGAACCTGCGCGCAAAACGGGACGCGGGTGCAGCACATCCTGTATGACGTCGCAGATGTGGCACTTTTGACCGATTGGCAATCGCGCGGGATCGTGCGCCCGGACCAAAACGATGTGATTTTTGTACTGGGCCGCTACACCACAGGACAAGTGTCCAGCCCCGCCGACCTCGCGCTGTTTTTGGACGCGTTCGGGGGCGGTGGTAAATGGATGGTCTGCGCCTTTGGGCAGAACGAACACGCCTGTTTGCAGGCTGCGGCGCGCCTAGGCGGCGATGTGCGGGTCGGGTTCGAGAATAACTTGTGGTCCGCCGATGGCACGGTGTTTGCAGATAACGCAGCGTCGGTTCTGGCGCTGTCACATTCAATCGGGGATGCATCATGATCCAAGTCATTGCACTGTCTGATGCAGGCCGCGCCGAAGACCTGCTGAGGACTTTGCGCGCCACACTGGATGACGCAACCTACACATCGCGCCTAAAAAATGCGGTCGCGAACGGCTACTGCATCTTGGGTCTTGAAGATGACGGCGCGATGGTCGGTGCTTTGGGATATCGCATCACGTTTGATCTGTGTTGGGGCAAATCGCTTTGTGTCGATGATCTGGTTGTTGCCCCCGATTTGCGCGGGGGTGGTCACGGTGGTGCCTTGCTTGCTGCAGCAAAAGCGATCGCGCAAGACGCGCAGTGCGATCATATGCGGCTTTGCAGTGGATTAACGCGCCTTGATGCGCATCGCTTTTATGAAACCCACGGTTTTGGCGGTTTCAGCAAACAATTCGTTCTTGCCCTGAAAGGCACCTGATATGTCCCATGTTTTTCCGCGTCACTGCCAGTCTGATTTGCCCACCGCCGTTGGGAGCGACGGATGTTTTCTGATCGATCACACCGGAAAACGATACTTTGACGGGTCCGGCGGGGCTGCGGTGTCCTGCCTCGGACATTCCAATGCCCGCGTGACACAAGCAATCAAAGATCAGGTCGACAAACTGGCCTTTGCGCATACCGGATTTTTCACCTCCGATCCGGCAGAAGACCTCGCTGATCTGCTGATCGAACACGCCCCCGGTGATCTGGACCGCGTCTATTTCGTGTCCGGTGGGTCCGAAGCGGTCGAGGCCGCGATCAAACTGGCGCGTCAGTTTCACGTTGAGAACGGAGAACCGCAGCGCGAACACGTCATCGCACGTCGCCAAAGCTATCATGGCAATACCCTAGGTGCGCTGTCGGCAGGTGGAAACGAGATGCGGCGCAAGCAATTCTCGCCCCTTCTTGTCGGGATGAGCCATATCGCCCCCTGTTATGAATACGCCGAACGGGGCGAGGACGAAACGCTTGAGGTCTACGGACAGCGCGTCGCAAATGAGCTTGAAGAAGAAATCCTGCGTCTTGGCGCGGACAAAGTCATCGCGTTTCTGGCCGAACCTGTTGTTGGTGCCACGCTGGGTGCCGTGGCCGCAGTTGACGGATATTTCACTCGGATACGCGAAATTTGCGACCAATATGGCGTCTTGCTGATTTTGGACGAGGTCATGTGCGGCATGGGGCGTACAGGTCATTTGTTTGCCTGTTCAGCCGATGATGTGACCCCTGACATTGTATGCATCGCCAAAGGTCTGGGGGCTGGATACCAGCCGATTGGCGCGATGCTGTGCACCAAAAGAATATATGATGTGATCGCAGAAGGGTCCGGGTTTTTCCAGCATGGACATACCTATGTCGGCCACCCCGTCGCGGCGGCGGCGGCCTTGGCTGTTTTGAAAGAAATTCTTGAGAATGATTTGATCGCGCAGGTGCGCAAACGTGGGACTTATTTTGAGGCGCAACTGCGCAAGCGGTTCGGGCAACATCCCCATGTCGGCGAGATTCGGGGCCGAGGCCTATTTTGGGGGGTCGAGCTGGTCAAAGACCGCGCATCCAAAACGCCATTTGAACCAAGTCGAGGGCTTGCCGGCAAAATCAAAAAAGCAGCGTTTGACGAAGGTCTAGTTTGCTACCCGATGCAAGGCACGCGTGACGGGGCAATTGGCGATCATATCCTTCTCGCGCCACCCTTTATCGCAACCGAGGCTGAACTGGATGGCGCATTAGACTGTTTGGACCGCGCCTTAAACGCTGTGATCTAAAGCCGGGCTCGAAACGAGGCTTTCAAAGAGTATGCATCACCGCCAAGGCGCATATCGATTCTTAACAACGACATGCGGGATTTAGAAGGTTTGTTTCGCGACGGTTTCGTGTAAATTGTTTCTCTTATTCAGATTTTCTGCAAACTGACTAAATGACCGCAATCGCCTCGGCGACGCAGCGGCTTTCAACGCTGCGAGCGCACGCAGCAAGATTTAAACACTTCTGCTTTGGGCTCGCAACTGCCGTTAGCTGCGTCCTGCACCAACGACCGCTTTGCGGAAGTCACAGTAGTAACCTTCTAAGGCATACCTCTCAGCCTGACGGTCAATGGAATTTCGTAGTACTTCGCTACGACGCTTTTCGCATTAAAAACGCTCAAAACACCGCGTACAGCCCCAACCCACGCTGAGTGCTACACGTGCAGCTGAACCAGACAGGTCGCCGCCAACACGGCGCTTGTACGCACTGTACGACGCCCACTGTTTACGATGTTGAGATTGGGCCCTGGCTGCCCTGCGGCTTTAGCCTGTCGTAGTCAGCCTGCGATGTTGCACTTGCTACAGCGGAAGGCATGCCACTCGCTGTAGAGTTCGCAGTGGTCTTTGGCTGTAGTCGATTAGGCTTAGGCATTGGGGGCGGCGCTATGGCTTTGCCAATACGTGACTTTGGCTTGTTCTTCGCATCTACCTCATCCCCCTTGAGCCGTGTGTCCAGCTGGTTGGCTAGAAAGCTTGCAGTGTTGGCGAATGTTTTGATGTCATCAACGGCTTGCTCAAGACTGCCTTTACCAGAGCCTTTCTCAATCACATCTATCAATAGGCGCAGTTCCTCGCGGTCAGTCATGCCCCTACCCTACCCTGCGCCCTTGGGGTCAACAAAAGACCACCTCGGAATGATAAGTACTTGGCTGCAAAAAACCACGGCGCAGATTTTTAAAGCTGCAGAACCCATTTCGGACCAGCGGCTCATACTGCCATCCGTTCTGGCGCACGCCACACTGCTTCCGCCTGCCTCGCTATGGCACTGTCACATAGGGCTTTTAGATTGATCAGCTTTGCAGCCCAAGCCTTATGCTCCTCAGCATCTGACCTATTTAAACGAGCCGCATAATACCCCAGTTTGTTGGAACAGATTGTCAGTGTCTCAACACTAGGATCAATGCGGTTGTAGCGCAGCACACGGATATAGCCCTCACTGCGCCCAAGCCAGCTGCGACAAAACTCAGGCGTATTTGTGACAATGCCGGTTTGGATCAATTCGTCTCGTAGGTGTTCTAGTAGTCTTATGCTCATATGCTTTCTCCAATACGCTGCTTGCACTGGTATTTATCTCTCTTGAGCGAAGATGCGGTGTT